>Ga0302292_1001222_pt1 | contig 16830 bp, 15 predicted proteins | sample III_Fen_N2_1_FD_194553 | JGI IMG/M metagenome (GOLD analysis project Ga0302292, IMG submission 194553) | Peat permafrost microbial communities from Stordalen Mire near Abisko, Sweden - III_Fen_N2_1 | ecosystem: Environmental > Terrestrial > Soil > Wetlands > Permafrost | place: Sweden: Abisko...
TCTGCGACCATTTTGATACAAAAAAAAGACACATCAAATATTGGTTTATAACAAACAGTATATCAAAAAGATGAACTTGATTTTAAGGATACTTAACACAAAATCATCTTATGGAAAGACATTCATTTTCAATCAATTACAATGCAAGCAAAGATAAGAAAAGAAAGGATGGCACAGTACCAATCCATGCAACCATTAATTTAAATGGAATAAGAGCCTCATTTTCAACTGGTAGAAAGGTGCTTTTTGAGGACTGGGACACAGTAAAACAACGTGCAAAAGGAAATAATGAACAAGCAAAACTTATTAATGCCTACCTCCAACAAATCAAGAATAAGATATCAAAATTAGAATTAGAGCTATTAGAGAGAGGGTACATTATAACAGCTGACCTATTAAAAGATGCTTACTTCAATAATGTAGAATCTATTCAAACCAAAACATTAATCCAAGTATTTCAAGATTACATTAATAATCAAGAAAAGGTAGTAGGTAATGGTATATCTAAATCTACTTTTTACAGCTATACTCATAGCTTCAGACTGATTAAGGAGTATATAAAGAAGCAATACAATAGAGATGATATGTTCCTGCTTGAACTAAATTATTCATTTATTGAAAACTTCAACATCTTCCTTAAAACTGAATATAAGCAGAGAATAAATACTACTGTAAAACACCTAAAATGCTTGAAAAGGATTACTAACATAGCCATAGCCAATAAGTACCTACAATTTGACCCTTTCCTTAATCATAAACTAGAGAGGGAAGTAGTTGAAAAAGCATTTTTATCAGAGGAAGAGTTGAGACGTATTATAAATAAAGACTTTTCTATTGCCAGATTGGGAAGAGTTAGAGATATATTTATTTTTAGTTGCTTCACTGGATTATCCTATAGCGATGTAAAAAGTCTAGATGAGAGCCATTTTATAAATGATGAAGAGGGTAGAATCTGGATAAAAAAGCATCGTATAAAAACTGGTGTGTTATCAAGAATCCCCCTCCTACCCATTCCTAAGTTAATACTAGAGAAGTATAAAGGTGGAGACAAACTACTACCAGTAATAGATATTTCAAGCACTGATGCTTATTTAAAGGAAATAGCTGACCTGTGTGGCATTAATAAAAGAGTAAGCTTTCATACAGCTAGATTCACCTTTGCCACCACAGTAACACTGACTAATAGAATATCATTAGAAGTAGTATCAAAGATGATGGGACATACCAATACTAGAATGACATCACACTATGCTAAAATCATTGACAACTATATTGGAGAAGAAATGGATAAGTTAGATACTAAAAACTGGAGTGAAGCTAAAATCTAATAGATGGGGCAATTAAAAGTAAGTAGAGCAATTTAACTCTGCTCATTTTTAGTTTTATACTATTTCATAACCACTTAAAAGCTTAGTCATTAACTTTAGCAAGGTGCTAAGTTGGAATAGATGGTATTATTAAAAGTATATTTTAAGCCTATTCAGATTAATTTCTGAGTAGGTTTTTTATAATTCTGATAATTTATTAAAATAATAAGAAAATAAAGTATCTTTGCTCACTTACATTTATATAAATATATGGAAACAAAGTGCGCTAAAGGAACAGTTCCTAATACTTGGGAAGATTTAATTGATAGAGACTTAAACCTTAGAACATGGGACTTAAAAAATGATGGATTAATTGAAACAGAAACTGACCCCGAATTTTACAGCTCCGTTATAGATTCTATTAAGAATGTTCCTCTTGGAAAAGTTTATGGAGAGATAGATGGTGAAGTAATAGTAGATGAAGCATACAGACTAAATAACTATATTTCAAAAATTCCTCATGGAATAGTTGATAAGAAAAGACCAGGCATTGGTGCTACTACACTTGAAATTGATTCTAAAAGAAATTCTATTATAGTAGTACCCACTAAAATACTTGCTTATAACAAAGCAAGAAATAACTTTAATAATATAAACTGTCAATATGTTGGAAGTAAAATTGATACTAATAGAGGAGCTACAACAAAGCAAGAAATAATAAGCTATCTCAATGACGACAGTATTAAATATAAGAAGTTTATTGTTGTAGCAGATAGTTTAAAAATAAGAGTAATTGATCTATTAGAAGAAGTAATAGGAAATGAAGTTTATAACAGCTATTTCTTATTAGTGGATGAAGTAGATATGCTCCAATCTGATGCTAATTATAGGCCAAAATTAGAGGATGTAATGGATATTTATTTCAGATTTAATGAGAGGAATAGATGTTTACTCACTGCTACTATGATGGAGTTTTCTAATCCTAGTTTATTATCTGAAACAAGATTTGATTTAACTGATTTTAAACCCAAGAGAAACATAAATCTAATTCATACAGACAACATTAATGCTTTAGTAAAAAGAGAGATAGAGAAACATATTAATGATGACAAAAAGGTACTCATTGCTTATAATTCTATAACTCAAATCTTAGGAATTATATACAATTTAAACCCAGAGTTACAAAAGAAATGTGCTATTTTATGTAGTGATGCAAGTGAAAAAGAAGCAGATGGTTATTATGCAGTTTTAGACAACAACAAACTACCTAACAAGCTAGTATTTATGACCTGTAGCTACTTTGCAGGAGTAGATATAGAAGATGAATACCACCTAATTACAGTATCAAATGCAGAAAGATTTTTTCAAATACTTTCTATTGATAAAATGACACAAATTGCAGGAAGATGTAGATTAGAAAATGGTCTACTGAGTGAAACTATCATCTATAACACCCCTAAAAAGTTGGCTATTTTTAATGACGGTTCATTTCAGAAAACATTACTAACTAGAGCACAAAAAATAATAGAACTTTACAATGCAGCTGATGAAATTAGCAAATATGATGATGAACTTAAAAAGTTATTTAAGACAGTAAAAAAAGCTATTCAAGAGAAAAGTACTGAGAAAGTTGGAGGAGAAGAAATAACCTTAACTAGAAAAAATATTGATGGTGAATATGTACCAGCCTATTTCAACATTGATAGTATTGTAGAAAAAAAAATATTAGATTCAGGATATTATATGTTTCCATATAGATTGAAGCATGAATTATCCAAGTCACTCAATGTTATCTCATTACCTTCATATAATAAAGATAAAGAACAATCTCAGAAAGAGGCAGAAGAAAAGAGTACTCAAAGAATGAAAGAACAATTTGATACTTACATAAAAGAAGCTATGGCTCAAATTCAGCAATTAGAAGCTCATGGTGAGCTTAATGATGATGAATTGGGGAAACTTAAGAGATATGCCAAAAGAAATGCAAAAGACTTCTATGAAAGGTTTATTAGGCTCTATAAATATGCTAATAATGATTTAATAATAAATGCACTTTGGGAAATTAGAGCAGAGAATAAAAAATCATTCAAGAGAATAAACAATGCAGTTGTATTCTGGGCTTTAGAAGATAATCACCCCATTAAATCAGACCTCTCAAAATCTCTAATAAAAGGTAATGATTATTTAGCCAGAGAATTACATGAAATCATTAAGCCTATTACAGAGTACCACCTACACAAATTCATTAAGCCCAGAACAGCTGTGAGTCTAATTCAAGCATTCTACTCATTAAAGAGACCTAGAAGTAAATACAAAGTGATTGGGGACAATCCTAAAGGCTTTACAGAACATAAAATGAGAATTAGCAAGGATGAGAATCTTATTGGCTTAATTCTGCTCTAAATGGCTTGAATGGTGATTAGTAAAACACTAATAATGAAAGCATAAATCTACTGTTTATCAGCATATTAAATGCTAAAATATTTGCACATGTCGATTTTTTTTCATATCTTTGTATAGATTCAAAAATGAGGTAATTGTCGACAACCTACCTATTATTTATCTTTTATAGATTCCAGTTCTGGAGTTTTTAGAAGAACTATCCTTCAAATTCAACTATAAATTTAACGCAATAGAATTTTACAGCTTTTTAAGCTGTAAACTAAGGCTATAACATTAACTGTCGTTTTTTCTGACAAATATCTAGTTATAAGTAAAACTAAAAAAAAGACGACTACAGTAAAACAAAACAATAGAAATGGAAACAATAACAGCAAACAGTTCTACATCTTTAGAAAAAGAAAGTAAAATAATTATTAATGCACCAGATGGCGCAATATATCTTAGTGAGTTTATGAATGAACTTCCAATAGGTATATTGAATAAAGCAGACACAGGATGTGGTGCAACATCAGTAGTATTAGAAAATAATCAGAATACAATTATATGTTGTCCTACAAGACAACTAATAATGAACAAAGTAAATCAATATCCTATGGAAAGGTGTTCCTATGAGTTACTTGGTGTTATTGAGGGTATAAGCAGAAAAAACATTCATGACTATATTGTAAAGTGTAGAGAAAAAAATCAACCAGTCAAAATAATGGTTACCTACGATTCCTTTCATAAGGTGAAAGAGGTAATTGGAAAAGATATTTCGGAATACTGTATCATAGTTGATGAATATCAAGAACTACTTGACATCATTACATATAGAGGTAAAGCAGTTTTAAATTTTCTAAATCAAGTGGAGCACTTACCAAAAATTACATATGTATCTGCGACACCAATTCCATTTGCATACAGGCCAAAAGAGCTTATGGGACTGACTGAATTTGAGATCAATTGGGGAAAAGAAGGTAGACTAAAACCTATTAGAAGATTCTCTTACAAACCTTATGCATCAGTTGTAAAAATAATAAAAAAACATAAACATGGTTATCCTTTGGTAGCAAATAATCATCAAGTAGAGGAATATTATTTCTTTATTAATTCAGTTACAGCAATAAAAAATATTATTGAGAATGCAGGATTATCAAATGATGAGGTGAAGGTTATATGCTCGGATAGTTCTACTAATAGAAGAACTCTTGGGAATATATCCATTAGTAATGTATCTGATGAAAATAAACCATTTACATTTTGTACAAAATCAGTCTTTTGTGGTGTAGACTTTGATTCAGAGTCTGGACTAATTGTTATAGTAAGCGAAGGGAAAAATAGAAATACCATGTTAGACATTGCTACTGACATACAACAAATAGCAGGTAGAATAAGAAATATAAATAATCCATTTAAAAATATAATTCTTCACATTTATAATAAAGGTATAAGTGGAATGACTGAAGATAATTTTAATCGATTACTTTATAAAAGAATTGAAATTGCAAAAAAGAAAATAAGAGCTTTTAATGAACTTCCAGATGATTTAAAAGTAACAATAACAGAAAGTATTCGTTTGGATGATAATGATGAATTAGCATATTATGATGAAGTTAAGAATACTGTTGAATTGAATGATGTAAAAATCTCAAACCTCAAGTATAAGTTCTATGCAGTAGACAATGTTTATAAAAATGGCCTTTCTATTAGAGAAGCCTACCTTAGAAATGGTTGTGACGTTGCAACAGCTTCAGAATATGAATATGTTGCAGAAAAATTTATTGAAATTGCAACAAAACCAGAAACATTAAAAGAGTTAATTGAGGAATATTATGAAGAGAGGAAGAAATTAAATTTTGGAAAAAGTAATAGAGCTATTGAGATAGAAAAAACAAAGAAGATTATCCCAGAAGCATACAGAGAATTAGAAATAGAAGAGATAAGAAAGCTTGGTTATAACTCAACCAGAATCAGAGAACTTGTCAAAAACAAATCTAAGAAAATAAAAGAAGCCATTTCTAAAGCTTTAAAAAATAAATTTATAATCGGTGAAAGGTACACAAATAAAGTTGCAAAGGAAATTATACAAAGCACCTATGATGATTTATTTATTAAGGCAGCTCCTAAGGCTACATATTTAAAAGAACATTTTGAAATTAAAAAGGTAAAAATACAAACTAAAACTGGAAGAGTAGATGGTATTGAAATTCTTAAGACAAGGGGAACTCTTATGTTTATCCATCAATTAACTAATAAGTATTTATATGCATGTTAGACTGTATCACAACCACATCAACATTAAACGTCATCGTTCAACTCACTAAATATTTATAATATTTAACTAGACTTACTGATAAACTTTATCAGTAATAAAATTTCTAATCAGGGCAAGGTAAAAATTGTCCTGATTTTTTATAAAAAATATTTTTAAACACACCTAAATTTACTCAAGCACACCCTAAACTAGCAAGACCCTCCCCACCTTTTAGCTGATTGGGACATTCCCCCAGCTTAACAATTTAAAGTTTTAAAATTATGGACAACAAGTTAAAGTTTTTGAAATCTTGGAGTGTGGCTCAATTTAAAGCAGAACAAGAGGTTGATAAAATTGAGGTATTAAAGAATGAAGCAACAGGAAAGTGTTTCATGGCATTTGGATTTGAGAAAGGAGCTGTTAGTGAAAAGTTTCAAAGAGGTGAGCTAACTAATCCTATAATATCACAAGTTTGCAGTGCAGAAACAGGTGAAATGTTCTATTTACTTCATCAAAAAGGAGAAAACACTGCTCAAACATTAGCTGTATTGTAGTAAGTATAATCTTATTAAAGAAAAGGACAGGGTGCATTCCAATTGCATTCTGTCTTTTTTTTTACCTATCTATTCAAACTTATAGACTTATAATAAATAGTTACTTAATCACTAATACATTAAATTATGCAACTTAGACAATCTGAAAGAAAGCAAGCCAAGATTAAATTAGCTATACAAGGCTGTGCTGGCTCAGGCAAGACATATTCAAGCCTTTTACTTGCCTATGGTATTACTAATAATTGGAGCAAAATTGCTGTAATTGACTCTGAGAATGGGTCAGCTGATTTGTATGCCCATTTAGGAGCATACAACGTACTTAATCTAAATAACAACTACTCTCCTGAGAACTACATTGAGGCTATTGCTATATGTGAAAAAGCAGATATAGAGGTTATTATCATTGATTCTTTATCTCAGAGTTGGGATTTTTTATTGCAGTGTCATGCTGAAATGGTTGGTAATAGCTTCACCAACTGGGGAAGAATAACACCTCGTCAAAACGCATTTATCCAAAGAATACTCCAAAGTAATTGCCATGCAATATGCACTATGAGGACTAAACAGGACTATGTTTTATCTGAAAAGAATGGCAAGATGGTTCCTGAAAAAGTTGGACTTAAGGCTATTATGAGAGAGGGGGTTGACTATGAATTTACCATTGTTTTTGACATAGATATGAAGCATATTGCCAATGCAAGTAAGGATAGGACAGGCTTATTTATGGGTAAACCTGAATTTACTATTTCTTCAGTTACAGGTAAGAGAATACTTGATTGGTGTAAATCTGGAGTAAGCATTGAAAGCGTCAAAAATGATATCTCCAAAGCTAAAACTATTGAAGAGTTGAACTCAATCTATCACCAACACCCCGATTGGTATCCACTTCTTACAACAGACTTTTTGAATAAAAAAGCTGCTCTTTTGGATGCAGGAAATAATAAAACAGTAATTAATTATCTACCTAATTTTATACAAAATGGAAACAGCAACAATGCAACTAATGCAAGTTAATAGAGCATCAAGAATGCCTTTTACAGTGCCTTTAATGGAGAAGTATTCAACAATAGATGAAACAGCACAGACTGTCAATATTACTCCAACTGTAAATTTGAAAAAAAGTGAGAAGAGAAAGCATTTTATTGAAGCCAATACAAATGAAGTTGATCTTATGCATCTAAAAAATGATTGTGTAGTACCTGTATTCTCTAAGGACAATGAAATTACTATCAGTCACTCTAACTTCATTCAAACTGTTCAGGAAGCAGCCTATAAATTCTTTGCAGGTGAAGCCATTGAAACACCAGAGGTTATGGTGTCTCACATTGTAAAAGGGAGAGTTCCTGAAGCTATTTATAAGCCAGTTAATGAGCTATTAGAATCTGATAAAACTATCTATTACGAGCGTATGGCATTTGCATTTGAGATACCTACAATCAGTGAAGATATTAATGGCAACAGGCTTAATTTGACTGTTGGGGGTGTAAGAGCTTATAATCATGAGAACTTATACAGTAAGAAATCTAGTGAGAAATTTAAAGTGTTTATTGGGTTTAAAAACCTTGTTTGCTGCAATCTGTGTGTCTCTACTGATGGATTTAAGACTGAATTAAAAGCTATGGATACATCAGGGTTATTTAATGCAGTTATAGAACTGTTTAAAAGCTATAATCCGGCTCAGCACATGCATTTTTTAAATCAATTCAAAGACTCTTATCTAACTGAGCATCAATTTGCTCAGCTTATAGGAAAGACCAGGCTATACCAGAACTTACCTATCTCACAGAAGAAATTGTTACCTAATCTTGATTTTACAGATAGTCATATTAACATGATAGCTAAAGCATACTATGGTGATGAAAACTTCTGTAGAGATGAGAATGCGGGAAATATAAGCATGTGGAATGTATATAATCTCTTTACAGGAGCTAATAAGAACAGTTATATTGATAACTTCTTGGATAGGTCACTCAATGCTTCTCAATTGATTGAAGGGATTAATAAAGCCCTCTATGGTGATGGTGAGTATAGATGGTTTATAGAATAAGATTGTAAATTTATCTAAAGCTAATATCAGACTATTTCCCTATCTCTTTTTTATTTTTTTTCTATCTATTAGACCTTAGCCATTGTCTAATCAATTAAAAACATCCTTAAAAATAACAATAATTATTGTGAGTCAAACTGAACTAATCATAGCATAGTTTGGCTCACAATTGGATTAACTATTCTATATTTAAAAAGTTCTAATCATAACTAGATCATAAATCTTTAAAAAAATCACTCAAAGTAATGCCTAAGTATTCACAAATAGCAGATAGAGTACTAACAGTTATATTGCTGTTGCCTGATTCAATTCTTCCAATATGTATATCAGTATCAATATAGAACACTTCTTGTGAAATGCCTTTATCTTCTCTTAATTGCTTAATATGATTAGCAATATTAGAAACAAGAATACTATTTACTCTCTGCTTACTCATTAACGAACAAAATTCGTTTATTAGAGCAATAAATTCAATGACATATTTGTCATTGAGAGGATTTTTATATAATTTTGAACTTTTACTAAAAAAAGATTGATAGATATATCAATTAGGCTTAACATTTATTTATCTTTGCAATAATTAATAATTTAAAATAAACAACAATCATCGTTATTATGACAACATTAAGCATTTTATTATCAAGCTCTGGAGGGGCTGGAGAAACCTTATTCATTGGTGTAGTTATTGGATTAATAACTTGGGGATTTACTTCTATTTGGAATAAACGTTCAGATGACAATCAAAACAAAAAAGATGAAGCTAGTCTAAAGTTATTGAAAGAAAACATTGTTGATAAAGGTGGTCTGCCAATTATATTAGATGAATTATTTGAATATCTCAACAGCACTCTTAACCTAGAAAAAACTCAGGATTTGAGAAGTATTGTTACAATGTCTAGTGCAAAATATGAAGTTACTTTTATGCTCTCTGGTGACAAGTATGACACAATGAACCTCAGTATTAGAAATATATTAAAAGATAAAACCTTAGACTGGAGATTTGAATTATCATACCCTCAAAAAGTAATGATATCAATGATTGACACAGACATTAAAGCAAAGAAATGGGAAGTATTTCAAAATGAAAATGAAGTTGCAAAATGAAAAATATAGGAGTGATATCAAGTATAGTGGTAGTATCACTACTACTTATCTTTTATGCCTACACAAGGAAGTGGGATAGAGAAGAAATTGAGAGGAAAAAGGCAGGTATTCCTAAACAAGAGATAAAGCCAAACGGTTCAAATAATAAATTTCAAGCATTACTCTTTTTCATTTTTATTATAGCATTGGTACTATCAATGCTCTTTCAAAATACAGAAGGAAGCATTGATAGGAATGAAGAACCGAGAGGATTTGTAGAATAAACATACGCATATTAATATTTACATTAACCACAAAACAATGAGTAAGAAAAAATATCAAGACATTCTAATAATGTCTTTATTCTCAGTCTTTATTACAATTTCAATAGGAAATTGCTTCTCTCAGTCCACTACTAATAGAGGGGAATTATACTACAAACAAAAGGGTTATCAAACATTTTCAGCATTCAAATTAGCAGTTAAAACTCCAATTAAATTAGCTGATATTTCATATCAAACTAAACATGACTTCAGTTTAGAATATGGGGGAATAGAGAATCAAAGCAACGCTCAAAAATTAGCAGTATATCAACTTATAATTAATAGATTCCCTGCTGGTTACAAGGGGCTTTCTAAAAAGGATAAGAATTTATTTAAGGAGCAAATGATAAAGAAATTCATTGGACAAAACACTGCTAAAAGAGTCAAATTTAGTCAAGATGAAATTGATGGATATATTACTCAGTACACTCAGAAAGGGTATAATGCTAAAGGAATTATATTTATCAACAATGATTGCATTTATGGGCTAACTCTTATCTCAAATGATAAATTAGAACAGAGATTTAATGAGCTTACTAATGGTATTCATTTCTATTAAAGTCACGAATAAATTTAATTTTAATAAGTCAGTCAACAGAGAATTTAAACAAATATTCAAACTACTATATTATGAAAAAAGCAATAATTATTTTCTTAATTACTATTTCTAATCAATTTATTTCTGGACAAACAACAAGTGCTAGATTTGAACCATTTACTTATGAACAAATGCGTGCTCCATTATTAGAGGCACAAGAAAAATATAATAATAATTCTGCAAAAGTAGATGCGTTAATAAATTGGATTTTTAAATTAAAGAAAAATACAACTGAAACTGAATTTAGTCTTAGCATGGACTCTTTTTATAAAGAACTAAAATCATACTATGAAAAACACCTAGATTTAGCAAAAATGGATACCCAAATTAAGCAAGTTGAGTTAGGTATAAAAGAAGCAATTGATAGTTATAATAAAAGGATTAAATCTTCAAATGTCAAAGCAGATAATACTACTACTTCTAGCTACAATTCGAATACTACTTCTAATAAACAAAACGAATTCTCTGAGCAATATAAATTCCAAACAACCTTTGACAATCCATTGGATAAAGTGCCATTAAGAGAGCTACCTGATATTGATTCAAGAATAACATATATGTGCCCTATTAATGCAACAGTTTATGTAATAGATAACCCCACTAGAGATGTTTATTTTAAAGTATATGTAAATGGTTATACTGGATATTTATCTAAAGGTTACCTTAAGCGGAAATGGTAATAAGTATAATAATAAGAAGATGAAATTAGAAATACAACAAAAAATAAATTACCCTATTTCATATGGACTTAAGAAAACAGGATTATCCTTAATAGTAGTTGAAATCAACCAACAAAATTTATGCTTCCTACTTGATACTGGCTCAAATAAAAATCTTTTAGACCAAAGGGTTTATGAATATTTTAAGGAAGAGATTGAGGCTGTAGGAAGTGGTCAAATTTTTGGATTAGATGGAGATAAGTTCGCCACAACTATCATTAAACTTAGTTTTAATTTTGAGAACCACTCTTATACTACTAACTTCAATGTATTTGATTCTAAAGACTCATTTGCAGCTATTTAAAAGGAGTCTGACATACAAATACACGGCATATTAGGTAATGAGTTCTTTATTGAAAATGAATGGGTAATTGATTTTGAGAAACTAACACTCTATTCAAAATAATTTATTTATGAATGAGTATTTTTCCTTATCTATTTCAAAAGGTCTAGAGAAACATGGGTTACCTATGCTCAAAATTAATCTACTTAGAACTCTAGGGTTTGACGTAATAATTGACATGAGCATTAGAGATAATTTAATTGACCCTAACTTTATCTATTTTGAAGTAGATGAAGACTTCTATACTTGCATGGATGAAGATGTTGATAGTAGCTTAAAACCTAAGATGTATCTATTCAATGATTTCTTTAGAAAACTAGAGGTACATACAATTATTAGAAAAGATGGAGTTAAACAAAGAGCAGATAAAATAGAATTTACTTTTAAGCTTCAAGGAGAGAGTTATACTGACATCTTCTCAGTAATTAAATTACAGGCATCACTGTATAGACTCAAAGATGTAAATATAGATGTTGTATTAGGAAGTGACTTTATCTTAAAACATAAATGGAGTATAGACTATAATAAAAAAGCCGTTTTAATACCTAAATGCAGCTTATTAGCACCCATCTAAATAAAACAGACTAAAATAATCACAGTAAACAAAATCATTAATCACTTTAAATTAATTGTATCTAACTGATATACATATTTATTACTAGGACTATTAGGCGTTTTATAATAGAACAATTAGCTATCTATTTATTCATCCCCATAGTATGACCGATACTATGGGACGTATGCACGGTGATGCTCAATTCGCAGGTTCTTCTTCAGTTCCAGCTCACGTGGAAATGATGGGATTCTTGGGTATGGGTAACAACCCAATGGTTGGAGCTACTGTTCAAGTGGCTGTAGCTATTGAAATGGCGAAATAATGACCCCAAACCCCTAAAGGGGCTTAAGATAGAAACTCCCCGATATGCTAATGCGTATCGGGGAGTTTTTTTGTGATTAACAGATCAAAACACTATTTTAATTTTAATCTTTGAGCAGTCTTTTGCTCTTTCTCTTCTTCTAATAACTTATTGATAGTTTTATTATCTTTCAAAGCTCTAAAAAACAATTTTCGAACCGTATTACTTTTAAATTTAAACGCTTTTTGTAATTCATTATCATAATACGAATCACTTAATTTATTATAATTACAAAGAATTCTAAATATAGTTAGAAATTCTTCAAGTCCAGGCCCAACTCTATTATTTTCTATTTTTTCTCCAATATAAATTTGTCCATATACATCTAAGTAATTGTCAATAGAATTAAATAAACCATGATATAAGAATTTATTGCAACAACTACTGACACTAACTTCAGATTCAGTTATTATAAACTCATAGAACGATGTTTCATCTATATCACAGCCAACAAAATCACCATGATTAAAAATGCTATAATCGAATGATGACTGATCAATTCTACAATATATCAATCCACAATTAACAAACACGCAATAATTGAAAGAAGTGTTGTAAATAGAATTAAAGAAAAATTGAACATTATTAAAATACGAAAATGACATATTAATTTCAGATAACTCATAATTTACTTTGATATATCCTTCAAAATTCCGCATATCAACGCCCAAAAATAAATCTTCAGTTTCAAAATTATCATCGCTATATACTAAATTACGAATAAGACTAAATAAATTCTCTGGGGCGATTTGATATTTTGTATTAAATAAGATTGGTTCAGCTTCGGTAAATTCGTTGCAAAGAGTGCTACCAACAATAAGCGCTAGCCATTTATCAACATCATGCGAAATTGTTGAAAATCTATCATTGTTTAAAAGTAATAATTCATTCTCATATAGATTCTTGCACAATGTTCCCTGAGCCAATAAAAATGATTCATCAGAGTTCAGTATTTTTGCAGCGAGCTCCTCAATCTTAATAATTTCACTTTTACCCAAACACCAATTCTTCAAAAGAACTTCGGGATAGTTTCTCTCATCATCCTGAGGAATCGCATTTTTATACCAATCAAAATACAATGTATTACAAAACAATCTGTTGTGTTTATCTGTTGAAACCGAAGCCATCAAAGGAAAAAGTAATTTTCTTTTTTCTAGGATTGATGGATCAATCGGGATATCTGTTTCTTCATTTACAGCAGTTTCTCGTATAAGCCTCAACAATTCCTTAACGAAAATTATTGTCTGATCTGAAGGGATTCCTAATAATAGTTTTGATCTAGCCTCATTGACTGATACATTTTTATCCAAAGCATATTTTATAAACACTTTGATATAGTACTCTGCCAAAAGTATTTCAGCAAAGGACTGATGTTGAAAATGTAAAGTATTATTATTTTCTCCAAAATACGAGTGTGATAGAAATTGGATATTGGATATATCTTTATGTTTCCGAAGCACGCTATTGTCATCACCGTCATGTTCTCCGTCAAGTACGCGACAAATATCAGCTTTTTTCAAAGACCCCTGCTTTCCTTTATGCCTTTGCAACATCCATAATGCAGCGGTAGCATGTAATAAATTTCTATATTCAATTTCGTCAGTCAATCTCACAGAAAATGTTGGGTCGTTTATGTGCTTGGCCTCTTTTGTTAGTAAATTCAAAAATGATAAAAACACCCCAATTTTTCCTACACTTAAAAAATCGATATTTTTTACTATCAATTGATAGATCATATACGCAAAGATAGGTCGTTGAAGTTCGTTTTTAGAAAGCGTTTCCTCTTGAACTAACTGTTTGTAGACATCAATCTTTCCTGTTTTTTTTATTTTCTCTAAGATATTCGTAATTAAAGGCACATCATCTTCTTTTGGAAGTCTATTAGATGCTTGAAGGGATTTTATAAGCCAATTATTAAATTGAATTTTCTTAAAACCATAAATTGATAAATAATGTGGTATATTTTCATTCTCAACTTTTCTACAAATTGGATTATGTTCTCTGATTTTTTTATCTAGAACATCATAAATAGGACGACTCGTTATAACAATTCGGTTATTGCGACAGTGAATAGGGTCCAAAAGTTCTATTTGCTTTATAGAAGAAATTACGGCATCTATTGCCTCTTTATTTAAATCCCCACTTTCGTCTAAAGAGTCCATTAAAAAAAGATATTTTCTATTTCTTAGAGCTTCACTTTCTATATCAAAGCCATATTCAATCTTTAGATAGTTATTAATGACACCAAGTTTGTCACTAGTTTTATAACTACTGTAGTTTCTTAGATTAAAATAGATTGGAAAGTAACCTTCATTATTCCTAATATATTCTTTCGCCTTTAAGGCAGCATAGTGTTTCATAAAAACGGTCTTACCTTTACCGAAATCTGCACCAACATATAACAGTTTTTTTATACACTCACCGCTCCCAAAATAGTCTTCAATTAGGGTTTCAATTGGTTTTTGTTCTTTTTCTATATTTTTCTTGTCCTCTTCTTTACTTTCATCATTTCTATTCAATAGAGACAGTTCTTTCCATTGAGCAAATGTTTGTTCATAGTTCAAGTTTTCACTTTCAAGAAATCCTATCCTGTCAGCACTTATAATATCAGTTAGCAGTTTAGCTTCGTTTGTAGAAATAATAAATCCATCTACTTCGTTTAAATGTTTACTATAATCATCTCCAAATTCTTCAGACACTTGCTTTGTGATATCCGAATTATAATCTGAAATGTATGCGTCGATAAGACTATTTTCTAATCCTAATTTCTTGAAAAGTTCAATTTGATTATTCTTTACAAATTGAACTGCGGGATGATAAATAGGGTTAAAAATCACAAGAGTATCAGTCAAAACAACTTCTTGATTTTTTGATGATAAGGCAACATAAGCACCAATCACCTCTTCGTAACTAATTTTCGTCTGCAGTTGAGATTCAATCTTAGTTATTGACTTATTTGATTGATTATATGCAGCTTTAAAATAGGTATTCGTTCCGAAATCAGCAAGCTTATTATTAGAAACATGCTCAAAGTACTTATCAATGGCTGGTTGAGCAAAAAATTTCAACAGAATTCCGGTACTGCCTGATGCATTGTCCAAAAGCGTTTTACCCGTTTCATCAAAATTTAATTTTACCCATTCAACAGAATTCTTGACAACATCAGGAAGTATTTCTGAAATTCTTTTCGCTACTAAGTTTGTTTTCATGGCAATAATAGTCTATCGTTATTATTTTACAAATATAGTGATTTAATTTATTGAGTTAATATATATTCTATTGAGATTCAAAAAAAAGAATCAAACCCCTCCTCCGCCAGCTGGGGATCGTCCCCTTGAATCGTGACATTAGAGAAGTTCAAGATTCGACACTACTGATTACGATAAACAACCAGTGCTTAGCTAACTGACGGGGTCTATTTGCACAAGTTTGCGCCATGATTAAGTGATAAATGATAAGCGTAATAGCTTTGAGAGGTATTTAGAAAATAGTAGCTAGACCGTAAAACTTATTACCGAGAGCGTAAAAGGCATTACCGAAGTCGTAGAATTGATTACCGAGAGCATAGAACTCATTACCGTAATCGTAGAAGGCATTACCGGAGTCGTAGAATTGATTACCGAGACCGGAGAAGGCATTACCGTAATCGCGGATGAAAATTTTAGGTTAATATTACAACTTCGTTTTAAACGAGAAACTACGAATTACGCCAATGACACGAATTTAGTGGTTAGATATTAGTGATTAGAACGTAGTAGTTAGTGGTAAAACTTAGCAACTGATTACTGACTTGTACTGAGCGTAGTCGAAGTTAGTATCCTTTGGAGTTCCTTTGCTTGCCTGCCTTAAACGTCGAGATATTGTTTTGAACAATCATTCTACGATTGCTCGTTATTTCCATTTGTTGTTGACGGTCGGCAGCCAGCGATAACGCAGCATCGTTTTGCCCTCCAAATGTAAAAATATTTTCTAAATTAATTACATTTTTGCGACGTTTTATTGACTAAATTTGAAATAGTTTAAGAATGGGCTAAATTCAATCAACGAAAGCATGAGCATTGGGGTAAATGAAATCTAAGCTTCCCAAGACCTGAACTAAGTTTCTGTAAAATTTGTTATTCATAAGCAATTTGGATGCTATCGGAACTAATTGTTGAACCCTACATTAAATCATAAGCTTATGAAAAAAATGATCCTGTGCATCGTTGGCATTGCAATTTTTAGTCTGTTTCGGGTCAATGGTCAGAATAGCACTGGCACCGACGGCATCAAAACAGACAAACAATACGAAATAGTACTAAAT
>Ga0302292_1001224_pt1 | contig 16825 bp, 6 predicted proteins | sample III_Fen_N2_1_FD_194553 | JGI IMG/M metagenome (GOLD analysis project Ga0302292, IMG submission 194553) | Peat permafrost microbial communities from Stordalen Mire near Abisko, Sweden - III_Fen_N2_1 | ecosystem: Environmental > Terrestrial > Soil > Wetlands > Permafrost | place: Sweden: Abisko...
CTACAGTTGGAAGTAAATCATATTATGTCTCTCAATCTGTAAGTGGTTGTGAAAGTAATAGATCAACAATTACTGTAAATACTACTGCTTTACCAGCAGCACCGACGGTTACAACTCCAGTAAATTATTCTCAAGGAGACGTAGCTACTGCATTAACAGCTTCTGGAACTTCATTAAAATGGTATAGTGTTTCAACGGGAGGAGTTGCAATAACGGCAGTAACACCATCAACAACAATAGCTGGAACAACAATTTATTATGTTTCTCAAACTGTTAATAGTTGTGAAAGTCCTCGAACAGTTATTGCTGTTGTAGTAAATGCACCAGCATCAAAAATATCGTTAAAAGTAGGATGGAATTATATAGGATGTCCAGTTACAGGTTCAACTGCAATTGCATCAGCACTTTCAAGTATTTGGCCGAATGTCGAAATCGTTAAAAATTTAGATGTCTACTATGCAATGGCAAATGCTCCAGCTTTGAATACATTAACAACAGTGGAGTGGGGACAAGGTTATTATGTTAAGGTCTCGACAGCTTGCGATTTAGATTGGATTGCTCGTTAGTATTCAATCAGTAGTATTTATTGTTTTAGATTTTATGTTCATTTAATAATAGGCGTTTTAAAAAATCAAGTTAAATTATACATTAAAATGGTTGGTTTAAATTTTTACCATATGAATGAAACAATTTTGCATGGTGTTCAATTAAATGTTAAAATATATTTGCTAAGTAAGTGTTTGTGTGTATGGATAAACAAATAAAAATAAAAATTATGAAGAAACTATTTTCAATGCTCATGTTTGTTAGTGTATTGCTTTTTGCAACGAAACAATCAATTTCCCAAACAATAACATCGAATCAAACTGGTACTAGTGGTGGTTGGTATTATACTTTTTGGAACGAAAACTCTGGTGGATCTGCATCTATGACCTTAGGAACAGGTGGTAATTATTCTACTACTTGGACAAATATTGGTAATTTTACTGCTGGAAAAGGCTGGGCTACTGGTAGTGCAAATAGAGAAATTTGCTTTTCGGGTAGTTTTAATGGTGGTAGTAATGGTTTTTTGGCCGTTTATGGTTGGACAAAAAATCCTTTAATTGAATATTATGTTTGTGAAAATCATGGATCATGGACTCCACCAGGTAATACTAGTGATATTGTTAATAAAGGAACATATACTTGCGATGGTAGTACATACACTATGTACACAGCTACTCGAACCAATAAACCATCTATTATTGGAACGGCAACATTTCAACAATATTGGAGTATTCGCTCGAATACAAGATCTAGTGGTACAGTAACATTTGCTAGTCACGTTGCTGCATGGAAGGCTGCAGGAATGAACATGGGTACGACTTGGGATTATCAGATAATTGAAACCGAAGGATATGGAAGTACTGGAAGTTCTAATATGACAATAAGTGATTGTGCACCTGTTACAGGACCTTCAGCAACAATTACTGCTCCTACAAGTAATGCAAGTTATGTAGCTCCAGCAAGTTCAATAACCTTAACGGCTACAGCAACAACTACATCAGGAACGATTTCGAAAGTGGAATTTTATAATGGAACAACTTTAATAGGAACAGTTACAGCATCTCCATATACTTATAATTGGACAAATGTTGCTGCTGGAAGTTATTCTATTACAGCTGTTGCAACAGATAATTCATCAAAAAAAGCTACTTCGGCTGCAATTACTATTAATGTGGTAAATGCTTATAAAATTTATAAAACTGCGACTCCAATAACAATAGATGGAACAGCAGATGCAATTTGGAGTAATGCTAGTGTTGTAGCAGGTTCAGCGTCAAAACTTCTTTCAGGTACGGTTACCAATGCAGCCGATTTGTCGGGAAGTTTTAAAGCATTATGGGATAATACAAACTTATATGTCTTGGCAAATGTTACCGATGATGCTTTAAATCATGATAGCCAAAATGCCTATGATGACGATGGTATTGAATTTTATGTCGATATAAACAATGACAAAGCCACGACATATGGAGCTAACGATGTACAATATAGTTTTGATTGGAATAATGGAACAACAATTGGCGTATTACCTTCAGGACGACCAACTACAGGTATTTCATATGCAATTGTAACAGTAACCGGTGGATATACTGTTGAAGCTAGTATTCCTTGGTCAACGTTACAAGGAACTCCTGCCGTAAATCAGTTAGTTGGTGTAGATTTTATGATTAATGATGATGATGATGGTGGTACGAGAGATGGAAAATTGTCATGGAATGCCGCTTCCGATAGCGCATGGACAGATCCATCGAAAATGGGAACGGCCCAACTTTTAGACGTTTTAACATGTACACCACCTTCTGCTCCAACGGTTACTGCTACTCTTAGCTATTGTCAAAATGTTACTGCAACAGCATTAACAGCAACAGGAACCAGTTTATTATGGTATACAGCAAGTACTGGAGGAACAGGATCGACCACCGCACCAATTCCTACAACAGCTACAGTTGGAAGTAAATCATATTATGTCTCTCAATCTGTAAGTGGTTGTGAAAGTAATAGATCAACAATTACTGTAAATACTACTGCTTTACCAGCAGCACCGACGGTTACAACTCCAGTAAATTACACTCAAGGAGCTACAGCAACTGCATTAACTGCAACAGGAACATCGTTAAAATGGTACAGCGTTGCAACAGCTGGTTCTGCATTATCATCGGCACCTATTCCTTCAACTACAGCGGCAGGTACAACCAATTATTATGTTTCGCAAACTACTGGAAATTGCGAAAGTCCACGAGCAACGATTCCTTTAATTGTTTCGCCTGGTGCCACACAAACAGTTGTTCTTAAAGCAGGATGGAATTTAATTGGATGTCCTATTTCTGGAACAACAACGTTACAAAATGCACTTTCTAGTATTTGGAATTATGTATCTACTGTAAAAAATCTTGATTCTTTTTATTCATCAGCAAATCAACCTGCGTTGAATTCATTAACGACCGTTAAATGGGGACAAGGATATTTGGTAAATGTTACAGCACCATGCACTCTCGATTGGATTTCAAGATAAATTCAGTTTAATTTTTTGTTTTAAGGTCGTACATGTCTAATTGTACGACCTTTTTTTATATCTTTATGATTTAAAATTGAATTGCGATGGTAAGATTTGTTGTGTTGATTTTGATTTTATTCGTTAGTTTACCAGTAAACGCTCAAATGCAATTAACGCGGTATGATACTGAAAAAGGAATGCCTAGTAATATGTCGGAAGCAATATTGCGTGATAGTCATGGATTTTTATGGATAGGAACGTATAATGGTTTAAGTAAATATGATGGAGCCAAATTTCAAAATTATCCAATAACCGATTCATCAAATGGTGTTTATGGAAGTACAGTTTTTAAAGTGTTTGAAAATTCGAAACAACAATTATGGATAGGGACACATAAAGGACTTTCTAACTACGATAAAATTAACGATAAATTTAACCTTGTTATTAAAAATATTTGTGTTTTAGATATTGATGAAAGTAAAGATGGCATGTTATGGGTTTCGACATTTTCGGGTATTATTGTTATCGACCCTTTAAAAGCAATAATTATAAAAAAATATGACAGTCCTAAAACGCTTCCTTCAAATATAATAACACAATGTGTTATCGATTCAAGTGGTTTATTATGGTTTTCGACACAAACCGATGGCTTATTTACTTTAAACCCGCAAACCAATAAAATTCAACGAATTGTTAGAAATGCGAAATTGACAAATACGTTGTCGAGTAACAGAATTAAATCAATTGTCTTCGATAAAAATGGAATGCTATGGATTGGTACTTCTGATGCAGGGATTAGTGTATTTAATCCATTAAAACAGCAATTTATTTTATTTAAAAAGTCGAATGAGAATCAAAGAGCGGCTTCGAATAGAATTTCGAATATTTATGTTGATTCGAAAAACGATGTTTGGTATTGTTGCGATGGAAAAGTAAATCGATATAATAGAGCTCTCAATTCGTTTATTGAATTTTCTCCAGAAAAGTATAACGATAGATTTTTTCAGTACAATAATATTTGTTTCATAACTGAAGATAATGATGGAAATTTTTGGTTTGGTTCCTATGGTTCGGGTATTTATTGTTTAAATAAACAGCAAAATATTTTTAACATAATAACTTCAATTCCCGATAAACCATATTATTTGAAAAATAATGTGGTTTATGCTTTTGTAGAACATGGAGATAAAATAATTGTTGGTAGCGAAGGAGGATTACAATATTATAATCCTAAGGCAAATACCTTTTCCGATTTCGAGAATAAAATACTTGCAAATCGAAGCGTTTGGTCAGTTTCTAAATTCAATAATGAACTTTGGTGTTCATCTTGGGAAGATGGACTATATCGGCTAGATTTAAAAAGCAATAAACTTATTCATTATTTTCATAATGATAATGATCCATCTAGTTTATTGATTAATAATATCAGATCTACAGCAATGATAGATAATCGATTATGGATAGCAACTTGGGGCGAAGGTCTTGAGACTTTTGATAAAACGTATTCAAAAATTATATTACACGAAGAAATAACAAATAAATCTTCAATATTTAAAAACCCAAGTTGGGTGTGTTCGATTTTTGAAGATTCAAAAAATAGAGTGTGGATATCTACAATGTTTGGATTATATTTAAAACAAGATAAATCGTATAAAGGATATTTTAATGATACTAAAAATAAATCATCGCTTTCGGATGATATTGTTTTTTCGGTTTTCGAAGATAGTAAACATCAAATTTGGGTTGTAGCTAACAATGGTATTAATAAATATAAAGAAAAAACAGACGATTTTGAATGTTTTAGTAAAGAAAAGGATTTTCCGGCCAATCCAACTGCAATACTTGAAGACAAAAATCAAAACCTATGGATTAGTGCAATAGATGGATTGTATTCTTTTAACGAATCGACTAGCGAAGTTAGAAAATATGATCATCGAAATGGTTTATTAAAAGCCGAGTTTAATTATAATGCAGCACTAAAATCAAGCGATGGTACACTATATTTTGGATGTAAAAGTGGTTTTATTCGTTTTAATCCCGAACAATTTAAACCAATTTTCAATTTACCAAAAATTGTTTGCCGTTATCTAAGTCTAGATAATATTGTCCAAAAATCTATTGAAAGTTCCGATTCATTATATCTTAATTATTCCGAAGCTGTTGTTTCGATTGATGTTGTTGATATTAAAGATATCGTTTCAAATCTTGCGACATTTAAATATTCTTTCGACGGCGAAAAAAATTGGAAAACTATCGATGAGACTAGAAGAATATCTTTCTCGAACAAGGAACCTGGAATATATTTGTTGCACATTAAAGCTACCTACGACAATAAAAAATATTCAAAAAAAACATTAACGATTATAGTTATACCTCCTTGGTGGATGACATGGTGGTTTAGAATTACTTGTTTAATTCTTATATTGCTTTTTTTATATGCATTTTTTAAAATAAGAATTCGTATTATTCAAAATCAAAACGATCATTTAACATCATTAGTAAAAGAAAAAACACAAAATTTGGTTGATGCTAATGAAGAATTGCTACAACAAAATACAGCAATTGCCGAAAAGGAAATGTTACTACAAATTAGAAATGATGAATTACAAAAATCGAGTATTACAAAAGATAAACTCTTCTCAATTATATCGAAAGATCTAAAAAAACATTTTTCTGGAATAATGGAAAATGCTAAGAATCTAAATATATCGAAATCACTTAAAACCGAAAAAGAAAAGCAGGTTACTATAGAATCGATTTATAATTCTTCGAAAAAGGTTAATGCACAAATAGATCTATTTTTAAATTGGTCGAATTCGCAAACAAAAAATATCTTGTGTAATGCTCAAAATGTTGCCATTGAAACACTAGTTAGAGAAACAATTCTTTTAAATTCAAATAATGCATTTAATAAACAAATTGATATGCAATTTGTTTTCGAACACCGCAATAATGCATTTGTTGATGAAGAAATGATAACAATTGCTCTACGAAACATTGTAAGTAATGCATTAAAATATACTCATAATAATGGAACGATACTTATTCAAACTTCGAATTCTATAGATTATACAATTATTCAAGTTAAAGATACTGGTGTTGGGATGAACCAAAATCAAATAAACGATATATATACAAATACAGTAAACGAGTCGACAATTGGTACAAATAACGAAACCGGTACTGGTCTCGGATTAGTTATTTGTCGCGACTTTTTGAATCTTAATAAAGCTAAAATCGAAATAGTTTCTCAACCTAACATTGGTACTACTGTATCTATGTTTTTACCCAAAGGAAATAGTATTAAAGAAATCTCGGGAAAGGTTATAATAGACAAGAAACTCGATGAAGATAATAATATACCCATTTATTACGACGAATTGGAATCGAAACTACGATTATTAATAGTTGAAGATAATGAAGAAATTTTGGAATATATTGTTGGGATTTTCGAACCATATTACATTGTCGAAATAGCCAAAAATGGTGAAGAAGGTTTTACAAAAGCAATTGAATCGATTCCAGATTTAATAATTACAGATATTAATATGCCAGTTAAAAATGGAATAGAAATGTGTTTGCAAATTCAAGCTGAACCTATTTTGAATCATATACCTATTATAATACTTTCGGCATTTAGTACTATCGACATGCAAGAAAAAGGCTTGCAAGCTGGAGCATTCGATTTTGTTGTTAAGCCTTTTGATAGAACTATTCTGTTCCTTAAAGTACAATCGCTTTTGGAATCGAGAGCAAAATTTAAAGAATATCTTAAAAGACAATTTATACAACAACCAAAGTCGGTATTTAAAGAAACTCCCGATGATAAATTTATGATGAAAATGCAAGAAATTCTAGAAACACACTTTGCAGATTCTGGATTTTCGGTCGAAAAATTTTCATCAGAAATGGGGTATAGTCGTTCGCAGTTTTTTAGAAAACTTAAAGCAATAATCGACACAACTCCTTTAGAATATTTAAATGTATTTCGATTGAAAAAAGCAAAAGAAATGATTGAACATGGTAGTTGGACAGTGTCGGAAGTTGCTTACGATGTCGGTTTCAACGATCCTCATTACTTTAGTATCTGCTTTAAAAATCATTTCGGATTTCCACCAAATCATTTTCTTAAAAACAAGAGCTAAAAAGTAATATTTATTTTTACAACGTTTGGGGTTATACTATGCAACAATTTTAACTGTAGCAAACCTATATATACTTGTATTTTTGATTATCAATTTTAAAGTAACGACTTATGATAAAACATCTTTTAGTAAAATGGTCAATTTGTTTAGCAATTTGTATTTCGAATATTTCATTTCTTAATGCTCAAATTGCTGCAAATTATGAGGTTGGAACTTGGTTTGCATTTAAACCAGCAGCTTTAACGTATTCATTTGATGATAATACCAGTAATCAATTATCGGTTGCTATGCCTTTGTTCGATAAATATGGATATAAAGTTTCGTTCAATATTGTTCCAGGTTGGTCGCCCGATTATGCTGGGTTCTTAAATGCTTCCAAAAATGGACACGAAATTGCCAGTCATACAGTTTCACATGCAACTCTAAGTTCTTTATCTGCAGCAGCACAGGATCCTGAATTAAAAAACTCTCAAGCAACTATCAATAGCAATATTACAAATGCTAAATGTTTAACTATTATTTATCCTAATTGTAATATTGGCGATGTTGCAACAATGTCTAAATATTATATCTCTGGTCGTACATGTAGTGGTCAGATAAATGCAAATAACTTAACCGATTTTTGGAATATTAGTTCGATTATTTGTGGCACACAAGGTGTAAATACCTCTCAAGGGTTTAACGATAAAGCAACTCAAGCTAAAGGTTCAAAAGGATGGTGTGTTTTTTTAATTCATGGTATTGATGGACAAGGAAGCTACTCTCCACTAGCATCTAGTGTTTTAAGTCCACATGTTGATTGGGTTAAAGCTAACGAAGTAGATTATTGGGTTGCTAACCAATTACAAGTAGTTAAATATATTAAAGAACGCACAGCAGCTAAATTGGTTGAAACCACATTAACAACCGATTCTTTACAAGCTGTTATAACAGATGGTATTGATAATACAATTTATGATGCTGCTCTTTCGTTTCGTCGTGTTATACCTTCTGCATGGGCGGGTGCAAAAGTATATTTAGGAACAACTCTTTTAACGTCTACCAAAACAACGGTTAATGGAGTTAATTATGTGAATTTTAATGTTGCTCCCGATAAAGGGAATGTATATATTGTAAATACAGCTTCTGCTGTTGCTGTTACAGCGCCAACGGTTACAAGTCCAGTAACGTATTGTCAAAATGTTATAGCTTCAGCATTAACTGCAACAGGTTCAGCATTGAAATGGTATACTGTTGCAACGGGTGGAACAGCTTTAACATCGGCTCCTATTCCATCAACTTCAACTATAGGCTCTACAACCTATTATGTGTCTCAAACAGTTAATGGTGTTGAAAGTTCTCGCTCAAGTATTGTTGTAACAATTAATGCTTTACCAACAATAAGTGCGGGTTCTGCTGTTTCAATATGCAATGGTTTAGCAACAACATTAACAGCTACAGGCGGAACTTCTTATAAATGGAATAATGGAATAACAACGGCTTCAAATACTATTTCTCCTACAATAACAACAACATTTACTGTAACTGGGACAAATTCTTCGTCATGTTCTGCTATAAGTTCAGTTATTGTAACTGTAAACGCAGTACCAACAGCACCTTCAGTTAATAGTTCTGTAAGTTATGCACAAGGAGCTACAGCTTCTGTGCTTTCAGCTACAGGAACTGCAATTAAATGGTATACTGTTGCAACTGGTGGAACGGCATTAACTTCAGCTCCAACACCTTTAACAACAACAGTTGGTACTACAAATTATTTTGTTTCCCAAACAACTAATACTTGCGAGAGTTCACGAGCAGTTATATCAGTGGATATTACCGCCCCGATTGTTAAAATTCCTTTACATGTTGGATGGAATTATATAGGCTGTCCAATAAATGGAACAACGGCATTAGCTTCAGCACTTTCTAGTATTTGGGCGAATGTTTTAGTAGTTAAAAATCTTGATGTCTTTTATTCTTCATCAAATGTTCCGGCATTAAATACATTAACAAATGTTGAATGGGGACAAGGATATTTTATAAAAGTTTCTACGGCTTGCGATCTTGATTGGATTGCACAGTAATTATAGAAATTTAAATGTTAATTTAATTACTATAATGAAAATGAGAAAAATATTTGTCAGTATAATTACCCTTGTTGGGTTGATCTTCCTCAATATTAATTGTTTTTCACAAACACCAGATCCAAACTATTATATTTTCTTGTGTTTTGGTCAATCTAATATGGAAGGTCAAGGACCAATTGAATCACAAGATCAAAATGTAGATATTCGTTTTCAGAATATGTCAGCATTAACTTGTTCAGGTCCAAATAGAACTCAAGGTACATGGTACCAAGCAAATCCACCTTTATGTCGATGTAATACAAAACTTAGTCCCATTGATAATTTCGGTAGAGTAATGGTTGCAAATTTACCATCGAATATAAAAATTGGAATTGTACATGTGGCTATTGCAGGTTGTAAGATCGAGTTATTTGATAAAGTTAATTATGCTTCCTATGCTGCAGGTGAAGCTCAGTATATGAAAGATATTATTGCTTTATATGGTGGAAACCCCTATGGTCGCCTTGTTGAAGTTGCAAAATTGGCTCAAAAAAGTGGTGTTATTAAAGGTATATTAATGCATCAAGGAGAATCAAATACTGGTGATAATCAGTGGCCAACAAAAGTAAAAGGAGTTTACGATAATTTAATTAAAGATCTTGGACTCGATGCTACTCAAGTACCTCTTCTTGCTGGACAGGTAGTAGATGCTGCTCAAGGAGGTCAATGTGCTAGTATGAACACAATTATTAATTCACTACCTAATACAATTTCGAATAGTTATGTAATATCTTCTGCAAGTTGCACTTGTCAAAGCGATAAATTACATTTTACTTCTGCAGGTTATAGAATTTTAGGCGAACGTTATGCAATGAAAATGCTATCTTTATTGCCACAAACGCCAACTGGTTATCCAACTGTTTCAATAACTTCTCCAACTGCAACATCTTCATTTGCTGCACCAGCAACAATTTCAATTGCAGCTACTGCTGCCGATGCAAATGGATCTATTTCGAAAGTAGAATTTTATAACGGTACAACATTACTAGGAACTTCTACAACATCACCATATACTTTTAATTGGACAAATGTTGCTGCTGGAACTTATTCTGTTACTGCAGTTGCTACCGATAATTCTTCGAATAAAACAACTTCATCAGCAATTACAGTAACAGTTGTAAATGCATATAAAATATATAAAACAGCAACACCAATAACAATAGATGGAACAGCAGATGCAATATGGAATAATGCCAGTGTTGTCCCTGCTTCCGCTACGAAACTGCTTTCTGGAGCAGTAACTAATGCTGCAGATTTGTCTGGTAATATTAAAGCGTTATGGGATAATTCCAATCTATATGTTTTGGCAAATGTTTCGGATGATATTTTAAAAAATGATAGTCAAAATTCTTACGACGATGATGGTGTTGAGGTATATGTTGATATAAATAACGACAAAGCCACAACCTATGGCGCAAACGATGTTCAATATACTTTTAAATGGAATAATGGAACAACGGTAAGTCCTCTTCCAACTGGACGTTCTACAACAGGAATAACATATTCATTTGTAACTGTAACAGGTGGTTATGCTGTCGAAGCAAGTATTCCATGGTCTACATTGCAAGGAACTCCTGCTGTAAACCAGTTAGTTGGAATCGATTTTATGATAAATGATGATGATGATGGCACAACACGAGATGCAAAACTTTCGTGGAATGCTGCTTCGGATAGTGCATGGACAGACCCATCTAAAATGGGAACAGGTATATTACTCGATGTTTTAACATGTACGCCACCTTCTGCACCAACAGTAACTGCAGCTCTTAGCTTTTGTCAAAATGAAATAGCAACAGCATTAACAGCAACCGGAACCAGTTTATTCTGGTATACTGCAAGTACTGGAGGAACAGGATCGACTACTGCACCAATTCCATCAACGGTTACAGTTGGAAATAAGTCTTATTTTGTTTCTCAATCTGTAAGTGGATGCGAAAGTAATAGATCTACAATTACAGTAAATGTTACAGCATTACCAGCAGCTCCGACTGTAATAACTCCAGTAAGTTATACTCAAGGAGCAACGGCAACTGCATTATCACCAACCGGAACCTCATTAAAATGGTATAGTGTTGCAACAGGAGGAACTGCTTTAACGGCAGTAACACCATCAACAACGGTAGCTGGAACTACAAATTATTATGTATCACAAACCATCAATACTTGCGAAAGTCCTCGAGCAGTTATTGCTGTTGTAGTAAATGCACCAGCATCAAAAATATCGTTAAAAGTAGGATGGAATTATATAGGATGTCCACTTACAGGTTCAACTGCAATTGCATCAGCACTTTCGAGTATTTGGCCGAATGTCGAAATCATTAAAAATTTAGATGTCTACTCTGCAACGGCAAATACTCCAGCTTTGAATACCTTAAAAACAGTGGAGTGGGGACAAGGTTATTATGTTAAGGTCTCGACAGCTTGCGATTTAGATTGGATTGCTCGATAATTTAACTATAAAGTAAGAAAAAGGGCTTTTAGTGTTTGTTTTATCTGCTTATTTGTTCCAATAATCATTAAGATTCCTGAAACAAATAAGTATCTATTTGATACAAAACTATACATAATACTCTTTCAATGTTTTCTACTTTTGATAGGTCATTATGTAATGATATATCAAAAGAGTAGCTTTTAATGAGAAATATCTGTCGTAATTATATTTTTAATCTGTTTTACCTTTTACTGTTTTGTGTAAATGCTACTTTTGCACAAAATCAACAATTTGTTAAAGGAGCTGATATTGGTTGGCTTTCGGAAATGGAAAGTAAAGGTCAAAAATTTTATAACGATGTTGGTACACAGCAAGATTGTCGCCAAATTCTGCTAGATCACTGTATAAATTCTATTCGTTTGCGTGTGTGGGTTAATCCTACAAATGGTTTTTGTGGAAAAGCCGATGTCGTTGCCGCAGCCATAAAAGCTTCAAAAATGGGCTTTCGTCTTATGATAGATTTTCATTATAGCGACAGTTGGGCCGATCCTGGGCAACAAACTAAACCAACTGCTTGGGCCAGTTATACTACGGCTCAATTAATTCAAGCAATTTACGATCATACTTATTCTGTTATGGATTCTCTAGCTAAGAACGGTATATATCCCGACTGGGTACAAGTAGGTAATGAAACAAATAATGGTATGCTTTGGGAAGATGGTCGTGCTTCGACAAGCATGAGCAATTTTGCAAAAATGATAACAAGCGGTTATAATGCTGTTAAAGCCGTGAGTCCAAATTCAAAAGTCGTAGTTCATCTTTCAAATGGCTTTGATAACGCCTTATTTCGTTGGATTTTCGATGGGTTGAAAAATAATGGTGGTAAATGGGATGTTGTAGGAATGTCACTCTATCCAACTACTTCAGATTGGCAAACACTTTCGAATCAGTGCTTAACAAATATGAATGACATGGTAACTCGTTATTCAAAAGAAGTCATTATTTCTGAAGTTGGTTTAGACCAAAATGCACCTCAAGCAACATACGATTTATTGACCGATTTACTGAATAAAGTTCGTTCTATACCAAACAATAAAGGATTAGGCATTTTCTATTGGGAACCAGAATGTTATAACTGGAATGGATATGGCAAAGGAGCATGGGGAGCAAATGGTCGACCAACTATTGCAATCGATGCATTTTCTGTAGGTTGTAATAAAATGCCATTAGTATCAATTACTTCACCATTAAATAATTCTATATTTATTACACCTGCTACAATTACTATCAATGTTAATGCAAGCGATGCTGATGGGACAATTTCGAAAGTCGAATTTTATAATGGAAATATCTTAATGGGTAGCGATGTATCAAGTCCATATTCTTATTCATGGACAAATGTTGCTGCAGGTAATTATACCATTTCGGTAAAAGCGATCGATAATTCTGGAGCAATATCAACATCGAGTTCGATGCCGATAACCGTATCTAATACAATCGAACAAGTTTTACTAGGAACTGGTTGGAATTATATTGGTTGCCCACTAAAGGGAAGTAAATCATTAGCTTCTGCACTATCAAGTATTTGGACTAATGTAGAAACTGTTAAAAATCTCGATTCTTTTTATTCTTCCATAAATCCATCAGCAATGAATTCATTAAAAAATGTTGAATGGGGATATGGTTATTTGATAAAAGTCAACAAAGCCTGCACATTGGATTGGATAGTTAGATAAAGGTTTTGATTCTTTTTCTATATATAACTTAATAAACTAGCTTTGTATTATCATTAAAGCATTCTAGATATAATCGTACAAAAATTGACCTATTTCTTTTGACAAGTAATTGCATATGTAATTTTACATTAATGAAAAATTGGATAATACTTTTACTATTCTCAAGTACGTTTTTACACTGTGCAAAAACGATAGAATCATCGAAAACCTGCACTTGTCCAGAAAATCAGCCTTGTACTATGATATATAGTATGATAAACGTTCAAATAGTCAATGTCTCAAATCAACCAATTATTCTAACGGAATATCGTACAATTAAAATTGCAACTAACGAAATTTTACATGAACAAAAAGGAATTGATAGTACAAATTTATTCGAAGCAGGGAAATATCTCATAGTTGATGATGGTGATTTGTCGAAAATTGCAATTTGTGGCGAAGAGGTGCAATTTATTGGTTTTAAAAATGCTAAACAAATTGTAAACGAAAAGTTTACCGTAAAAAATAATTGTTGTCATGTTGAAGTTCTCAAAGGTAATACGAAGATAATTCTGCCATAAATTATTCCTCTTTTCTTTTTTGTTTTCTAAAAAAAAATCAAATTATTAATTAAGATTTAATATATTTGAACGTGTTAGGATTTTGTGATATTTAATGTGTTGTATGAGGAAGTTTTTGTTCCTGTTTTGTACTTTGTGCTTTTTGACTTTTATAGCCAAAAGTCAAACAAATTATAGTTTTCGTACTATTAATAAAGACAATGGCCTACTCGATAATTTTGTTGAACAAGTTTATGAAGACAGTCGTGGTTTTATGTGGTTTGCTACGCATGGCGGATTATCGCGTTACGATGGACATTCTTTCGAAACATACCAATTACCTAAAAATAATGATACGAATCAACTAGAAATTGCACGTAATTATATAAATTCTGTTATAGAAGATAATAATAAAAATCTTTGGATTGGAACCCTTGCTGGTGTATATATTTATAATCTTCAAAAATGCAATTATACTGTTTTCGAAAATGGATTCAATAATGTTGCATTATTACAACATAGGTTTATTAATAAAATAGTCTTTGATAAATCTTATAATGCATGGATTGCTACTCGTTCTGGCTTAACTTTCTTTGATAAAACTAAAAAATCATGCACTCATTTTCTTCCTAATAATAAAGATAAAAGTAGTATTCTATCTTTATATGTTAATGATGTTTGTATCGATTTTAAGGGAGATGTTTGGGTTGGAACTCGCGAAGGTGGTTTAGAGAAATTAGCAGCAGATAAAAAATCATTTATTCATTTTAAAGATTTACAAAAAGGAATAGATGATATAAATATCCAATCGGTTTTCGAAGATTCGAAGAAAAATCTTTGGGCACTTTCATCTCAAAAAGGATTGTTTTGTAAATACTTCGGAACTGATGTTTTTAAAAAAGTTCCATTGATGAACAACACGACAAAAAAAGAGTTTTTGTCATTATTTGTAAAAGTAAACGAAGATGTATATGGAAATATATGGATAAGCACCGTAACCGACGGCATTGTTATATTTAACCCGATTACTCAAACATGTAAATTTATAAACGAAAATTCACGATATCCTCAAAATATTAGTGGAAATAGCGTTCAAAATATTTCTCGCGATAGTCAAGGAAATATGTGGCTTTCAACTCATGGTGGTGGAGTTAGTGTCTTTAATCCTAAGAAAGTGTGGTTCTCTTATTATAGTAAATCGCAATTGCCTAATAGTTTACCGGGTAATATAGTAAGTTGCTTTAATGAAGATCATAATGGAACTATTTGGGTCGGTACCGATGGAAATGGCTTTGCTCGTTTTGATAAGCAAAATAGCACCTTCGAAACGTATTCAAAAGCAAATGGATTATCTTCGGATGCCGTATTAGCCATTTGCGAAATTAGAGATAATATTCTTGCAATTGGGACATATGCTGGTGGGCTAAATATTTTTGATGTTGCTAAACGAAACTTTAAACAATACAAATTTCAAACTCCAAGATCAGATGCAAATTTGCAGAATATCTTTAGCTTTTATTTCGATAAATCAACTCAACTCTTATGGTGTTGTGCCTTTGCCGATGGAATTCAGATTTTTGATTGTAAGAAAATGCAATTTTTATTGCCAAATGATCTTGTAAAAATATGTCCTTATTATAAAATACCCCTTTTCTCTTTGAAAATGATCGTTGACAAAGAAAAAAACACTTGGGTTGCTGAAGGATTTCTGTTTTATCGATTCAAAGACAATAAAACCTATACGTTCGATCATTCCGATTCTAGTAAGAAAATTACTAACATGAGTTTTGCAATGGATTTGTTGGAAGATTCAAAGGGAAGTCTTTGGGTTAATACAAGAAAAGGGGTTACTCGCTACGATAGAAAGAATAACTGTTTCAAATTATTTGAAATGCCTAATGTCGATTTAACCGAATCAACCGGTTTGCTCGAAGATTCTTATTCTAATATTTGGATATCTACAAGTAAAAGTTTGTATCGTTACTCACAATCTCAAAATCAAATTCAAAATATTTCTCAAATGTGGGGAATTCCTAAAATACAATATGTAAAAAAATCAACATTAGTAAGTAAAGATGGATATCTTTATTTTGGTGGACTCAATGGTTTTGTAATGTTTAATTCTAAAGCCAAAAATACCGTAATTGAACCATCATTGTACATAACAAAATTAATAATTAATGAAGAAAAACAAAAGGTATCAACCAAAGGAAGTGTATTAGAAAAAGATATATCATATCTATCGAATGTAACGTTGCCTTTCGATAGGAATTATATTACCATTGAGTTTGCTGCAATGAATTTTGTCGATAACGATAAATCAAAATTCAAATATTTACTCAAAGGATTTAACGATACTTGGATTGAGACTATTAGCGATCGACAAGCCCAATATACAAGTATTCCTCCTGGTGAATATACATTTTTATTAAAAACTACAGATAGTGATGGTAATTGGATCGAAAAACCGTTAATATTAAATATTACCATTTTACCACCTTGGTGGAAAACAATGTGGTTCCGCTTTATTCTTATCGTTTTATTGTTATTTGTTATTTGGCAAATTATCAAATATAGAGAAGCATCAATAAAACGAAAAAATAAACATTTAGAAGCATTAGTAGCTGAACGAACTCGCGACTTACAGCTGCAAAAAACTACCATACAATCTCAATACGATAGTATCAAAGAAAATCATTTTATAATTGAACTTAAAAATTCTCAATTACAAGATGCACTTGAAATGAAAGATAGATTATTAACCGTAATTGCTCATGATTTTAAAAATCCATTAACATCCCTTCAAGGAATGTTAAAGCTTATTCAGAA
>Ga0302292_1001228_pt1 | contig 16812 bp, 8 predicted proteins | sample III_Fen_N2_1_FD_194553 | JGI IMG/M metagenome (GOLD analysis project Ga0302292, IMG submission 194553) | Peat permafrost microbial communities from Stordalen Mire near Abisko, Sweden - III_Fen_N2_1 | ecosystem: Environmental > Terrestrial > Soil > Wetlands > Permafrost | place: Sweden: Abisko...
ATAATGATGGTCGTGTCACAGATTTTTCAGTCAAAATAACTCAACCGGATGAAATACAAATAGGTTTAGAAACTTCTCCTATTACATGTTATAGGGCAAATAATGCTACGATTAAATTAACTCTAAGTGGAGGCGTTGCTCCATATAAGGTTAATTGGGCTTTTGCGTCTGTGGGAGATAAGTTTCAAAATAATTATGCTACCGGTTTGTTTCAGAGTAATTTGGCTGCTGGAAACTATCAAATAACGGTAACAGATGCTAATAGCTGTTCTAAGAGCATTGTTGTTAATATCAGCGAAGCACCTATTTTCAGAACAAAGCCGGTAGTGAAGAATGTGTCATGCTTTGGAGCAAAAGATGGGAGCATAACGTTGAATTTCGAGGGCGGAAGGACACCCATTTCATTAGTATGGTCAGATAATTCAACAGCAGGAACAACCCGCAATAATCTCGGGGCTGGAAGTTACAGAGTGATCATCAGTGATAATACTCCATGCGTTATTGATACTACGTTTATAATTAGTGAGCCTCAGCAGTTAACGCTGACTGCAAACATCACACCTGTGTTAGACTGTAATAACTCAAATAGCGGTGCCATTAATTTGAAGGTTTCCGGCGGTACCCAACCCTATAATTACTTGTGGTCCAATAAAGCTATTACTGAAGATCTGGATAAAATAGCTGCAGGGAATTATTTGGTAACCGTAACAGATGCCAATGGTTGTGTACAAACAGCACAATTTGTAGTTGCAAAACCGTCTCCGATAGATATTTCAATAAATACCGTAACCGATTTGAATTGTTTAACGCGGAAAATTTCTAAAACCTTTACAGCTAATGTTACCGGTGGAGTTCCTCCTTATACGCTAACGTGGTCTAGTGGTACTGTGACCGGTGCTAACAATGAAATTATGCAAATAACTCAAAGTGGTTTAGTGCTGTTGAATGTTGTTGATGCATTGGGCTGTACAAGCAAATATACATTTATTTCGGATATTCCTGTTCTCGGAATTAAGTATGAACTATTGGATTGTAACACTCGCAAATACCAATTTAAAGCAATTGTTCCTGATGAGAATGAAGTTTATATCTATAGCTGGGATTTTGGGGATGGAGTGAGTTCAACGATAAGAAATCCAGAGCATACTTTTGCAATTCCGGGAGACTTCAGGGTAACATTAAAATATGAAAGTGCAAATTGTGTAAGTCAGTTTGCAGATGTTGTTTCTGTGGAATCATTACCAGTATTGCAACTAGATAAATTACCAACCTTTTGCACAGGTGATTCTATTCTGTTGCATGTGTCCGGTGCTGATGCATATAGATGGAGTAATGGTTCTGAGGGGAATAGCTTATTAGTTCGACAAGTAGGAGACTATTCTGTGACTGGAGCATCAAAAGCCGGATGTACATCTACATTAAACTTTAAGGCAACAAATTTTGAATCATACAACTATACGATTCAATCTGATAAAGATGAAATAACAACAGAGAATCCGTCTATCCAATTATGGAGCGAAAGCATAACGTACTCTAAATATTTCTGGGATTTTGGAGATGGAAAATCAGATGAGGGAAACAATCTGACGCATTATTATGACAATTTAAAAGATGGCTATTATGAAGTAAAACTAAAAGTGGAAAATCCAAATGGCTGCAATGAATATACTACCAAAAAGATTTGGACAAATAATATATCGAAGAGTAATGTATTTACTCCTAATGGTGACGGAATTAATGACGTTTTTATGAAAGGATGGCATATCAAGGTTTATAATAGAAATGGTTTTCTATTATACGATGGTGCCACAGGTTGGGATGGAACACACAACGGGAGACCTGTTTCGAATGATACATACTTCTATGTCTTGTATGTAACTGCTTCAAACGGAGTAAAAACTGATACGGGATTTATAACTGTCGTTCGATAATATTTGGAAAATGAAGAAAACGTTTTTAGCCTTAGTTATCAGTTTGTTGTCAAATATGCTATTCGCTCAGTCCAATATTCGATTAACTAACGACTGGTCTAATACATACATAATTAATCCGGGGTCAATAAACGATCTGTATTTAACCGAATTTAGCATGGCGTATCGCAAGCAATGGGTTGGCTTCAAAGGTGCGCCTGAAACAATTTTTGCTTCTGCCACCATGTATTTGGATGATTTACATACTCAGTTTGGATTAAAACTCATGCAAGATAAAGTTGGGTTTACCTCTACTACTGACATTGATTTTACGTATGCATATTCCGTGTTAGTTAATAATGATTGGAAGTTGGACATGGGAATGGGACTAAGCTTTCAGAGTCTGGGTTACAATGTTTCAAAGATAAGTTCGCCTACTCCAAATGACCCAACAGTATTGAGCGTATTGTCCAATGAAAAATATATCAATTCAGATTTGGGATTAGAGCTTGCGAATAAATCTTTTAGATTTGGTTTTGCAAGTCAGAATGTGTTCTCGCTTTTTTCAAATAGTAAGAAGCTTTTCCCGAATACAAATTTCGCGTATGCAATGTACCACGATAATAGGTCTGATTTCTTTAGTGTTGGGTATGGCGTGTGTGAAATCCAATATTCATCTATGTATCAAACAGAGTGTAATTTGACGGGCTATTTTAAAGCCGAATCAGGGAATGAGCCGATTCAAATAAGTTTAGTTTATCGTACATGGAATGAAGCTGGGGTACTATTTGGAATAGATTTAAGTCATAATTTACGTGTTTCATATAGCTACAATTACGATTTTAGTAGCATTAGCAGAAGCTCATTAGGGACACACGAATTAATGATTTCATATCGCTTAGATAAGAATTATAAATGTAAAAACTGTTGGCATTAAAAACTCTATACAATTTAATTTATTAGTTATGAAAATACTTATTGCAGAGGATGAAACGATGACTATCAAGATGTTGTCGATGAAATTAAAAAAAGATGGTTATGAAGTTATTCAAGCCGAAGATGGGCGTATGGCTATGGAATATCTTGAAAAAGAGGGATGTCCGGACATGGTAATAACAGATATAATGATGCCTTTTTTTTCAGGATTAGAGGTAGTTGAGAAAATTCGGAAAGAACTAATGAGTAAAATCCCTATTATAGTTCTGTCTGCGATGGGTCAAGAAGAGTCAGTTTCGTCAGCTTTCGCTTTGGGTGCTGATGATTATATCACGAAACCGTTTAATCCCAATGAATTATCATTAAGAGTCAAACGGTTAATGAACGTATAACGGTATTGAGGTAATTTGTCAAATGACTCAAATTATTTAAACAGTAGATTTATGCTCCTATTATCTCTTATTGGAAGTGATTTACAAACAAAGTTGATTATTTTCTCTGTCATATTTTGTTGTGCCGTATGCGCAATATTCTTTATTTCTTATTTTTTTTCTTTGTTGGTTCAAAGAAGGGAAAATGAAATTCAGAGAATAAGAAATGAAAGGGAGTCCTTATTGGTCACACTATTGTTTGATGATAATTCGGAAGAGTTTAATGATGACATACTTGGCGGCTTTGAGGAATTTAAGCCAATATCAAAAGGAAATAGTTTAAGTAAGAAGAAACGAAAAATGCTTCGTGAATTGATGATTGATGAAATGTTGACAATTAAAAAGAATCTGACAGGGGCCGGAGTTGAGGATTTATATAAGCTCTATGATAAATTAAATTTATATCATGATTCTTATCGAAAACTGACAAGCAATCACTTTCAGCTTATGGTGATGGGAATCCGAGAGCTCTCTGAAATGAACTTTATTGCATATTATCGCTCTGTATACAGATGCACTAATCATCCTCAGGAGGATGTCCGCATGGAAGCTCAGGTAGCTATTGTAAGGCTTTTTGGGGTAAAAGGTCTAAAATTTCTTTCGAGGGTGACATACACAATTTCGGAATGGCAGCAGATGACTTTACTCCATCTACTGAACAATATGAAAAATGTGAAACCGCAAGGTATTGACCAATGGCTTGATTCTAAGAATGATTCGGTGGTTGTATTCTCTCTCAGATTAGCCGAAAAGTATAATTGCTTTGAGCTGCTAGAAAAAATACAGCATTTCCTTCATCATCCAAATGATACTATAAAAATACAATCTGTATTATGTATGAGAAATATTTATGATGAAAGCACGGAGTCTCAATTGTTAGCTTATTATTTGGTTGTAAATAAACCGGTTAGAATAGCAATATTAGACGTTTTACAATCCCTTGCAACTGAACAAAGTACTGAATTTCTGTACAAACAACTCGCTGATGATGATATGGAAATACGTCTTAATATTTTGAGAGTATTACATAAACTATTTGATAATGTGGATATTATTAATTCTATAACCCTTGAGCCAGAGAAAGAAGATTCTATCATCTTGATGTTGGACCATATTAAAAACGAATAAGAGAAGTCAAATGCAGTTTATAAAAACAAAGTGATTTAATATTAACGAGTGCGATTGCCATGAAACATTCAATTATTATAATAACCGATGAAAAAATATTTCCTCATCTTTTTATCAATCTGCTTCATCTAAAGATAAACGATGTTCATATTGAGATTTGCGATTCTTTTGACGAAATTGATCATAAGCTTGTCACGTTAAACTGTGAGTTTATATTGTTAGATGGTGGCTTTAATAAATTGTCTTGTATGGAAACTATTCGTCATTTAAGATATGTCAGCGAAACAGATGTTCCCATATGGTTTTTCTCCGAAGTTCAGCGTGAAGAATATAACAATAGAATATTAGCTTCTGGAGCCTCAAGAATTATAAAGAAACCATTTGATCCATATTTGATTTGCTCTGAAATAAAAACTCTGTTGGTTAGGGAAAATAAAGCTGATGACGATTGATTTTGTGAGCTTATGCTATTTTTCGTATAGATATGTGCTTGTAAATACTACAGGACATTAGGAATAAAAAAAATACTTTCATAAAAATCTGGTAATTTGAAATTATGAGTTGGGAAGTTTGGTTTTTCTGTTTTTTCACATATGGTATATTGATATATTCCATTATTCTTCTAAGTGCGTACATGCTCATTGGGATTTATTCTGTTTTTGAGAATATACAACATATGCGGAAACATGGGTTTACTGATTATTCCATGGTGGCAAGCTCTACCGTTGTACCAGCCATCAGCATTCTGGCTCCGGCATATAATGAGAGTGCTACGATTGTTGAAAATGTACGATCCTTGTTTTCTATTTACTATAATAATCTTGAACTTATAGTTATAAACGATGGCAGCAAGGATGATTCCCTCCAAAAATTAATAGATGCATACAGCTTAATTAAAGTACCGTATTTTTTTAACGAAAGAGTTACAACCAAACCCGTAAGGGGTGTTTACAAAAGTACAAATGCGGCCTATAAAAAATTAGTTGTCGTTGACAAGGTCAATGGAGGCAAAGCAGATGCACTAAATGTGGGGTTGAATATCGCCTCAAAAAAATACGTTACTTGTATAGATGTAGATTGTATCCTGGAGCAGGATGCTCTATTGCGTATGGTGAAACCATTTATGTCAACGGCGAATAAACGAGTTATTGCAACCGGAGGTGTGATACGTGTAGCAAATTCATGCGAAGTGGAAGGAGGTAAAATTACAAAAGTACATGTGCCAAAGGATATGCTGGCTCGAATACAAACGGTAGAGTATATCAGGGCTTTTTTATTGGGGAGGATGGCCTGGAGTAAATTGAACGGGCTGTTGATTATTTCCGGTGCCTTCGGCATGTTTGATAGAGAAATTGCATTAACGGTGGGAGGCTACGACACCAAAACCGTAGGTGAAGACATGGAACTGGTAGTGCGTATGAGGTTATATATGGAAGATAACGAACTTCCTTATGCTGTGCGATATATTTCAGACCCGTTGTGTTGGACCGAAGTGCCTATCAGCTACAAGATTTTATGGCGCCAACGGGATAGGTGGACCAGAGGAACTGTTGAAACTCTTTGGAAACATAAGAAGATGTTTTTTAATCGTAAATATGGGGTGCTCGGATTGTTAAGCTATCCGTATTGGTTTTTCTTTGAATTCCTTGCACCCATTATTGAGTTTACCGGTTGGATATTTTTTATTGTCTACGCTATGTTGGGGATGATTGAATGGCACTTCTACTTTTTATTGCTACTTTTTATAATCTGCTTTGGTTATCTATTTTCGGCCTTTTCAATATTGATTGAGACATTTACTTTTCGGCAATACAAGGAAAAACGAGATGTGCCAAAACTGCTCTTAGCAGTTCTGTTAGAACCTTTCATATTTCATCTTTGTGTAGTTGGAGCAGCCATTAGAGGAATCCTAAAGATGGTATTAAAAGAAACTACGGGATGGGGTGAAATGACCCGGGGAGGTTTTGCTAAGAAAGTACCAACAAAAAGTTGAAAGGTTATTCGCAAATATCACAATAGATTCAAGATTACATTTAGAATTTAAAGTTATGAACAAAAAGGATGCAAAATCAAATGATAAACTGTTTGGTATTCCAAATACAGATCAACAATTCGGGAATGACAATAATAACCTGTTTCATTTTCTAATTGAAGATTCAGTATTGCCTATCGTTTTTCTTTCCTCAAATGGAGCGATAACTTATGCTAATCAATCGTTTGCTAAAATGGTTGATTACTCCCATTCTGAGATTTTAAATGAAGATATATTTTCATTTGTCAGTAATCAACATGAGGGAGACAGTAAGAAGAAAGTTTATATAGAAGTTGTTAGAAGGCAACATAACGAAGACAAAGCTTTAGAAATCCAATTATGTAAAAAGTCAGGCGAGTTGTGTTGGGTATCCATTGAGTCACTTATGTATCGGAGGGATTTTAATAACAACCGTCTAATTCAGTGTGTATTAAAAGATATAACAAAAGAAAAAAAACAACAAATAGAAAAAGAAAGGTTGCTTGAAGTAACAAAAGAACAAGCTACGATATTTCAAAATTTGGTTGAAAACATAGAAGCCCATATCGTCATTAGAAAGATTGATAATACGATTGTTTGGGCCAATAAAATATTTCTTGATCTTAATGATTCTTCTTTAGAACGGATTGTAGGCAAAACCGAATTGAATTATTGGTCACTTGAAGATGGAAAAAAAATAGACGCTGCAAGAAGTGCTACAATACAAGACAAAGAACGAAAAACCATTGAACTTTTGATTGAACATAAGGATGAGACATATACTGTTTTTATGACGATATTTCCAATGTTTAACGAATACGGAGTGGTTGAATATTTAGGGGAAATTAAACATTATAATCAATTCAAAGGGTTAAAGCACGAACAGAAGTGGGTTTGTGCCGGACCATTATGTACAAGAAGAATGCTTTCAGTTTTTTTTCACAACGCAACTAACCCAATTTACGCCCTTGATATTGCCGGAAGACTAATTGAAATTAATCAAGCTTTTGCAGATATATATGGAATGCCTTGTGGACAACTCAAGAATAAACTGAAAGAAGAAGTTGATACCTTGTCAGGTTTAGAAGAAAACGAGGTCATTAGAGAAATGGATCATCAGGTTTTCAAATCAAAACAAAATGTTGCCTTTGAGTGTGATATGCGACATCCCATCTCAAAAAAAATAATGCACTTCAATTATACTAAATTTCCACTATTTTCCAAGGATGGAGAGATATATGGAGTAGGGACTATTATGACTGACAGAACTCAAATTATTGAACATGCAATTGAATTAGAGAGTACCAGATATAATGCTGATCTATACAAACTCAAAGCCGAGTACAATGAGTACTTGATGCAGTCGTACATAGATAATATACCACATTATGCCAGCATAATTAACTTAGAAGGGAAGGTTGAATTTATTAACCAATATGCCTTAAATTTATGGGAAGATACGAAAGAGAATGTTGTCAATAAACACTATGATGAATATATAAAAGATGACCGTTTTCTGCAATATGTTACTAAGGATTTGGACTTTGTAGTTAACCAAAAGAAATATATTGAAACAGAAGAAGTGTTCTCACATTCAGATAAAGAAGACAGAGTATTTCTTTCAACTATATTTCCTTTGTTTAATAAAAGTGGTGTCTTATTCGCAATCGGAATTTTTCGGAAAGACGTAACTGATCGTAAGCACGCGCAACTGGAGAGAGAGCGGTTACAGGAGGATTTAAAAAGGCAACATGCATTATTAAGTACTATAATAGATAGTGCTCCTGATTTTATTTCCATTAAAAATAGAGAACACCGCTACATAATGGCAAACCTCGCCTTTGCTAAAGCAATGCATCTGACTACGTCTGATTTTATAGGTAAAGACGATCTGGAACTTGGATTTCCCGAAGAATTAGTGAAAGGTAACCCTGAGAAAGGACTCACTGGTTTTTGGGCAGACAACCAAGATGTTATGGATAGCGGACAAGTTCTTATTATCCCAAATGAACCTAGTGTTATTGACGGAATAGAGCATACTTTTGTTGCCACTAAAACTCCCTTAAAAGATGCTGTCGGACAGGTATGGGGTGTCCTGACTTTTTCCCATGATATCACTGTTGAACTCAGACAACAAGAAGCCCTTCGTCAAGCAAAAGAAAGATTTCATAGCTTATACAATTCAACTCCTGCCATGCTTTACTCTGTTAACGTAGAGGGTGAAATAATTACTGTCAGCGATTATTGGCTGGAAGTAATGGGATATGGCAAAGAAGAGGTGATTGGACAAAAATTATCTCGTTTTGTAACTCCTGAATCACTTCAATATTCCAGAGAAGTTGTATGGCCACTTTTTATAAGAAAAGGTAGCTGTATTAACGAAGAATTCCAGTTTGTCAAAAAAAATGGAGAGATTATTACTTGCCTATTGTCAGCAATTGCAGAAAAGAGCCATGATGGACAATTCGTCGGTTCATTGGAAGTTTTGGTAGATATTACCGAATTGAGAATGAAGGAAGTGGAAATTGCGACAACCAAGCGTTTACTTCAGGACTTTCTGGATAATATTCCTTATCCTGCTATGATCCTTGATCTACAAGAAAAAATTACGCTGTTGAATGATGTATGTGCTCACCTCAATGGCAAAACCAAACAAGAGTTGATTGGTCTGCATCACAACGAATATATGAAGGACCCTGAATTACGAAAAAGTATTGAAGAAGGGAATGCTTTTGTCTTAAAGAATAGACAACCCTTAAATCTTCAGGAGAAAATGACAGTTCTTTCAGGAGAAACTATCTTTATTACAACCTACAAATTTCCTTTATATAACTCATCAGAGGAACTGTCTTATATTGGAATTATTATAAATGATATTACGGACAAGGTAAGAAGAGAAGATGAATTGATTGCTGCTCAACAAGCAAGTGAAACCAGCAAACAGCTCTTGAAGAGTTTTATGGATAATGCAACCTCGGCCATGTTTGCAAAAGACGAAAATGGCATTTATATTCTGACTAATACGAAGAAAGAAGAATATGAACAATTACGAGAATTGGCGAGATCAAACACTGAATTAAATCCGTTGGATTTTTACAATTCTGAGCTTTCAAGAATTGATGACGCTCGTGTAATTGCTGAAAATACACCTATGACATTTTATGATAAGCTGTTGACTAATGATGATTCCATGCTATATACCGAAACCGTAAAATTCCCTATTTATGACAAAGATGATAAGTTAATCGGTGTTGGAGGTATAACAAAAGATATTACAGATTCTGTAATTCGTGAAAAGGAACTTGAAGAAGCAAAGCAAAAAGCAGAAGATGCCGCCAGCTCTCAGGAACGTTTTCTGGCTTCCATGAGCCACGATATGCGTACTCCGCTCAATGGTGTTGTTGGCATGATTAATTTACTGGAACAAACCCCTTTGTCTGCAGAACAAAAGGAATATATGGAAGCGATGAAGGTATCTTCATACAACCTAAGGGTTTTAATCAATGATATTCTTGATATTTCAAAAATCCAGGCTGGAAAATTGAATATTGAACATGTACTGTTTGACCTGAATGAAATCCTTGTTTCTGTGAACAACGTTTTCTCACATGAAGCCAGCAGAAAAGGAGTTCTTTTTTCGATTGAGTTACCATCTGATACCCCTGTTATGTTAGAGGGAGATCCATCTCGTCTGAGCAGATATTAAACAACCTAATAGGAAATGCGTTGAAATTCACTGCCAAAGGATTTGTAAAATTGGAACTACAGCATGAAAACCAGGGAGACAACAAAGTAATTATTGAGTTTATAATAGAAGATTCGGGAATCGGAATAAGCGAAGAAGGCTTAGGAAAATTATTTCAACCTTTTGTACAAGCGAGTTCCGATACCACACGAAAATTCGGAGGATCCGGTTTGGGACTGTCAATATGTAAGAGTCTGGTGGAATTACAGCAAGGAGAGATCGGCGTGAGTAGCACACTTGGTAAGGGAAGTGTTTTTCATTTCAGTATCCCCTACACAAAAGCAAAACAAGTAAAAATAGAACAAGCAATATCGAAAAATAGTGCAACTAAACTAATATCTATTCAGCCGTTACCCCCAATGCGTTGTCTTGTTTTTGAAGATAATTTGATAAACCAGAAAGTAGCATTTCACACCCTTAAGAAAGTGGGTATCAGGGCAGACATGGCCGATAATGGAAAGATTGGAGTCAATATTTTAAGGAAGGATGCTGTCTTATATGACTTTGTATTAATGGATATACAAATGCCGGAAATGGATGGCTATGAAGCAACAACTATGATACGAAATGAACTTGGCTTGAAGGTTCCTATTATTGCCATGACTGCTTCGGCCTTAAAAGGGGAGAAAGAGCATTGCATAGAAGTGGGAATGAATGATTTTGTCCCGAAACCATTTGTAATAGACGAATTATTGTATGTTATTAGAAAACTGATAAATAAAGATCAGGAAGAAGAACTCACTCCACAGCCTGCAAGCGAAGTTACTGACGATACGGCTAAGGCAGAAGCAATAAAACAACAAGTAGGGTCTGGGGATGTGCCGCTGTACGACATGACAAATGTGCTGGAAATGGAAGATGATGATTTCACATTGGAGATACTGAACACATTTCTGGATACAGTTCCAAAAGCATTAGAGGAATTAAAAACAGGAATTGCTCAGGCTACCGATTGGGACACAGTAACTAAAGTAGCCCATAAGTTAAAAGGGGGTGTAGGTGTATTACAGATGAATGAAATGATTAAGCATCTTGCTACTATTGAAATAAATGCAAAAAAAAGGGAAAATCTTGATCAACTACCCGAAGCACTGGATGTTTGTTGTCGAATTTACGATGCGGTGAAAGATGAAATTACAAAACTAAGGAACGAAACGATGACTAAGCTGTAAGCTGTTTGAACATTTAAATAGAAATATACTTGTTATGGAAAAAAATAAATCAAAAATTGATATAGAAACTGAAGGAAACGATGTTTCCGCTGTAATAACAACAGGGCAGACTCCTATTATCAATGTAACTCCAACAAATAGTGACTTCATTTCCAAAGTAGGAGATATGTCAACCACACAAGCTTTCGTAGTAAGAAGTGAAAATTTGTCTAGTGATATTATAGCCACTGCACCTGGTAACTATCTGGTGAGTACAGATGGTATCAGTTGGGACAACACGATTTTTATTGAAGCTAATGGGAGTGCATTATATGTGAAGTATCTGCCCATAGCAGTTGAAACAAATCAAGTTGCTGCCATTAAGCTTGTTTCTGATGGAGCTGAAACGAAAAACATCACTGTGACCGGATTATCATTTATTCCCACAACGGAAATGTCCTCAGCTCCAATCAGCCATGATACTAAATACGGAGAAGCGCAGACTACCCAAACCCAGACCAAAGTAGATAGTAATCCAACAAATGAAGAAAATAAGTTTTGGGCTCTGTTGAAACTTTTTTCGCCCTACTCAACAGTACTGCTATCATTTATCTTTTTATTACGCATTTACGAACTGCTCGTTAATCAACTGGATACAAATATCAAATCCCGAATGGCTGGTTTTATTAGTACAGCATTACTGTCGGATTTGCTTTTCTTTTGCACGATTGCCGGATATCTGTTTGTATCCACCGGAATTATCTATTTTATTTCAAGGAAACTATCCCGCGTGTTGTTGATCGTTTTATCCACCATAATCGCATTGGGGCACCTTATGCTGATTAAGTATTTTTCGGTAGCTCTTAATCCCTTGGGTAGCGATGTGTTTCAATATTCCATGGCTGAAATTAAACTGACAGTTGGATCTGCCGTTAATCTGACTATGATATTGACGCTTTGTTGTATGCTGGCGATTTTTGTTTTTGCATTCATTTTTTTTCCACGGTTTATCAAAGTGAATAAGGCTGTAGCAGTGACATTTCTAGTTCTTAGTTTAGTGGGCATTGTTTTAAGCTTCAATCAAGTTTCTCTGTCTCCGAAATTTGGGTCTGAATATAACAATAACCTGACATTAAATAAATCGACTTATTTCTATGATGCTGTGTGTCAGTATTATTTTCCACAGCCGGAACGAGATATTTTTGACGAAATATCAGAAAAGTTTGCAGATAACCTGGTCGGAACTGGTCACGAAAGTGGGTGCGTTAATAACTTTGTGTTTAAGGATGATGCAAATTACCCCTTTCTTCATGCCGATAGTACAAAGGATGTATTATCTCCTTTTTTCAATAAAGGAACCACGCCTCCTGATGTTGTTATTGTTATTGTAGAAGGGCTGGGCAGGGCTTTTACTAATGAGAATGCCTATCTGGGTAGTTTTACACCCTTTATTGATTCATTGTCGCAGCATAGTCTTTATTGGGAAAACTGTCTGAGTAGTGCCGGACGAACCTTTAGTGTTTCCCCCTCTGTTTTGGGTTCTCTTCCCTACGGTCAGCACGGCTTTGCCGAACTGGGAGAACACATGCCTTCACACCTGGGTCTTATCAGTATATTGGCAGCCAATGGATATAAATCATCTTTTTTTTACGGTGGAGACTCAAAGTTTGATAACATGAAACTCTTTATGGAGCGACAGCATGTAAATCATATTTATGATGAAGCAACCTATGATCACTCCTTTAAAAAACTACCTGCAAACCCTCAGGGATTTACCTGGGGATACGGTGATTCAGAATTATTCAGAAGGTATTTGGCAGAATTGGATAAGCTGCCAAATAATACACATCAGGTCAATATTTTACTGACTATTGCTACCCATAGTCCGTTCAAATTAAATGATCAGAGTAAATATGATGCTCTGTTTGAAAAAAGAATGCAAGATTTGAAATTTGATGATGCATCCATTAAACAGCATCGGGAATATAAACCACAATACGCTTCCATTATGTATATGGATGATGCAATACGCCATTTTTTCAAATCTTATGCATCACGTCCGTCTTTCACAAACACTGTTTTTATCATTACCGGCGATCATCGAATGCCTGACATCCCAATGAGTACCAAAATCGACCGTTACCACGTACCGTTGATTATCTATAGCCCCAAGTTGAAGCGGACAGCTAAGTTTTCGGCTGTGGTGTCTCATCTGGATATTACTCCCAGTCTATTGGCTTATGTAAAAAGCCAATACCACATCAAATCACCTTCTTTGGTTACATGGCTGGGAGCGGGGTTAGACACCGTTCGTTATTTTAGAAACAGAAGCAATTATCCGTTAATCCCAACAAAGCAAGGTGTAAGCGAATATTTATCTGGCAATTATATGATAAGCGGCAACAGTTTATTCCAATTGTCATCTAATATGGGATTGGATCTGGTAAACAATGATGACAAAGAACGAGCTAGATTAACTCAGTTGATGAATAACTTCATACAGCGTAATGACAGAATGATAACGAAGAAAAAAATGTTACCTGACAGTATTTTGACTAGATATAGTATGAAGTAATTATCAGTATTTCTTTACAATCTATGGATAATAATAAATTCAATCCAATAAGTTTATGAACACATTAATTATCAATACATACAAGAAAAGAATTATTTTATTCTTTTTTACACTGCTTAGCTTATCTGCAACGACTTTTGCTCAAGAGAGCCTCAGTTCCGATTCTCTATTCCGATTGGCCAGAGAGGCAGCTTTCGATAAAAAAAACTATCCGTTGGCTGTACAGCTTTGTCATTTTGCCTTAAAGAAAAGTCCTGATTATAACGATATCAGAGTTTTTTTAGGTCGTGTCTATACATGGACAGATAAAATTGACAGCGCCAGAGTTGAATTTCTATCAATACTTAAACGGAATCCTGATTTTGAGGATGCTTCAGTAGCAATAACAGACTTAGAGTATTGGAATAATAATTCATCTGCAGCATTAGACTATTGCAATCAGGGGTTGCAATATCATCCAGATTCAAAAGATTTATTACTCCGGAAAATTAAAGTACTCAAATCGGGGAAGAAATATATAGAGGCTTATCAAATAGCAGCAATGATATTGCAAAAAGATCCATCCAATACAACCATCAGAGCACTAATGCTTGATATAAATGATGCATCTTCCCTCAATAAAGCAAGTGTGGGATATGATCTTACGTGGTTTGATAGTGGGTATGGCGATTATTTACATAAATCTCCCTGGCAGATTATAAATGTTGAATATTCCAGATACACACTACTTGGATCAATAATAGGTCGCGTGAATCATGGAACTCGTTTTGGAAACAGTGCCATGCAAGCAGAGATAGATGCTTATCCCCGGATTTGCAAAGGGCTGTATGCATACATGAATGTGGGAATCTCAGATGTTTCATCTGTATTTCCTCATTATAGGGCTGGCACCTCCTTGTATGCATCGTTGCCGAAAAGTTTTGAGGCTGAACTTGGATTCAGATATTTGAAATTTAGTAACTCTACCTGGATATATGTTGGTAGCTTATCAAAATACTACAAAAATTACTGGTTTAGTGCAAGGGTGACATTAGTCCCGGGGGGAAACAATATATCACATTCATATACTGCTATATCTCGATATTATTTGGGAGGCTCTGATGATTATCTGAGCGTAAGTGTAAACTATGGAATTTCTCCGGATGATGCAAATGCGAATCTTGCTTATAATAACGCAACCTCCTACAAGCTTATTTCAAAAGGAGTGTCTCTTGGGTACAAACGCAGTATAAAAAGAATGAATATTCTGTCTATCTCAACTTCTTTGTATAATCAGGAATATAAGGTAGGACAAAAAGGGAGTCAAATTGATGTGTCAGTCTCGTATCAAAGACGGTTTTAAATACCAAAATATGGATTGTCAACTAATAATTCACAAACAGAAAGCTTGTAAATATTTTCAATATATAAATTAAAATTAAAAAATCATGAAAAAAAATCCTATCATGCTGATATGCTTAAGTGCATTCATTCTATTAGGTTGTGCAACAACAGATATCAGTAAAAAAAACGTGCCTGTTGTTATTCAAAGCGATAACCTCGCATCCAGACTTAGTCAGGCCAACAGTGGTGTAATTCCGCTAGATAGTGCTTCTACTGCTAAAAAAGCCCCACGGATGGCAGGCTCAGGCACTACAACAACGAGTAGTGTGGTCAGTGATATGCCGTTAGCATTAATAGCCGAAGTAGCAGCACCCACCTACAATGGATTGACGTTGAGAGCCACTCACGTTGCAGTTCAGGGTACGCTGGCGTATGTGTCATACAACTACGAGGGCGATAAATATCTTGGTGGCATTGACGTAATAGATATTACCGATCCCAATAAACCTAAGTTGGTGCAGAGTGCCGTTTTCCCTGATACCGATATTAGTTCGGTATGTTATGCGGACGGGTATCTGTATCTGGCTGGAGCGAAAGATTCCTATTCCGATAATGGTACGGGACCGGCAGTGCTTATGAAGATGAAGCTCAATTCAGGGAACTTATCTGATGACATTCAGCTAACAGGTATAACCGGCTATGTGGGTACCGATGTGAAAACCGCCGACAATTACGTGTACGCCGTATCTGGTAGCAACGGGGTTATTGGGGCATATACAAGTAACGATAATAAACTACAGGCAAGTTCGGCTCTATCCGATTTGAGAGCTGTAGGAGTGAATAACGGACAAATTATAGCTTTCCAAAACGGTACAATCAATGTATTAAACCCTGTAACGCTTACAAAAATATCCAATTTTTCCACCAGTACAGATGTTGCTCAGGCTAAAAGAACAATTGACTTTTACAATAATTCAGTATTGACATCCGAAGGAGCTCATGGTGTGGGAGTCTATAATCTTTCCACAGGGACTAAAATCAATACCATTCCCGTAGCTACAGTGACCGATCCGACAATCAATGTCAGCGAGGTGGTAAGTAATGCTGTTTCCATTAATAACGAGCACATATTTGTGGCAAACGGTGCTGCAGGAGTAACAGTTCACAAGATTGTTTCAAACAAAATTGATAATCTGGTTGATTTCGGCAATCTGGTTCTTGCCGGCTCGGCCAACTTTGTGATAAGCAGTAATGGGTATGTTTTTGTGGCTGATGGATTCGGAGGACTAAAGATATTGAAACTCTTAAGTGTTGACCCTACTACAGGGCAACCTACCACCATTGATTGCACGCAATATCCTTCCTACACTGGCGGAAACTGGATGAATGTGAATTCAGGCGAAACTCTTGCCTACAATGGAGCTGCCAGTTTATCTGGCATCAATGTAAATTCAAGTTTGACCTGGTGCGGTTCGCTGGCTGTAAGTGAACAACTCAATATAAACAGCGGAGGCGTATTTTATATGAAAGGCTCTTTGTCTTTTGGAGCTTCCGGAAAATCACTGATAATTAATGCCAACTCAAAACTAAAAATAGAAGGTA
>Ga0302292_1001233_pt1 | contig 16779 bp, 11 predicted proteins | sample III_Fen_N2_1_FD_194553 | JGI IMG/M metagenome (GOLD analysis project Ga0302292, IMG submission 194553) | Peat permafrost microbial communities from Stordalen Mire near Abisko, Sweden - III_Fen_N2_1 | ecosystem: Environmental > Terrestrial > Soil > Wetlands > Permafrost | place: Sweden: Abisko...
TTTTTAAATAGCTCGTCTTAGAGGGTCCAGATATTTTTCTGCTGAAAAATTCTTCATTGCTCGGCTCGACAGCCTTGCGCACGCCCCTCCAATACGACTATTTAAAAACTTTCTTTTAAACTTTACTTTTCATCAGTACCGTCGTCCACGATACCATCATCTAACACGTCATCACTAACACTTTCATCACTTTTAATTCCTAATGCTTCCATACCTTTGATATCTATTCTCCACCCTGTAAGTTTTGCGGCAAGACGAACATTTTGTCCACCTTTACCGATAGCTAGAGAAAGTTGATCTACGGCGACTTCTACGACAGCTTTATGTTCTTGGTCAAAGATTTGAATGTTTATAACATTGGCTGGAGAAATAGAACTTGCAATGAATGTGGCTGGATCGGGAGACCAAGGAATAATATCTATCTTCTCACCATTTAACTCACTCATCACTGTTGTGACACGAACTCCTTTTTGTCCGACGCAAGATCCTACTGGGTCTACGTGTTCATCGTTGGAGTAAACTGCAATTTTAGAACGAGCACCTGCTTCACGGGCGATAGACTTTATCTCTACTACTCCGCCGGCAATTTCTGGAGCTTCCATTTTAAATAATCCTTCTATAAGTTGTGGATGAGTCCTTGAAAGTTTTAAGTTGACTCCTCTGGGTGTCTCTTCTACAGAGTAAAGGTAAGCTTTGATTCTCTCTCCTTGTCTGTAAAATTCTCCTGGGATTTGTTCTTCAGGTAAAATTATACCTGTTGCACGATTGAAATCTATATAGACGATTCCTCTCTCAACTTTTTGAACTGTTCCATTTATAATTTCTCCTTCTTTACTTCCGTATTCATCTACGATGGCACTTCTTTCTGCTTCACGAATTTTCTGAATGATAACTTGTTTGGCAGTTTGAGCAGCGATGCGGCCATAGTCATCTTTGTTCTCAAGAGGGAACATTAATTCTTCTTCAAGCTTCGCACTACTTTTTATTTTTTTAGCATCTTCTAATAGAATATGATGTTCTTCGTTGAAACGGACACGATTGTCATCTTCGGCAATTTCTTCTTCGTCTTCATCTTCTTTTGTCATTCTGACAAGAGAATCATCTACTATGATTTTGACTTGATTGAATTCCATCTCACCCGTCTCAATATCTATCTTCGCACGAATAATCTGACCCTTTTTCCCGTAATCTTTTTTATAAGCGGCAGCTAGAGCTTGTTCTATTGCATCCACAATTTTCTCTTTTGGAATCTTGCGTTCTTGCTCAAGCTGTTCTAATGCCGACTTCATTCCTTTTAAATCTAACATATATTTATTGTATAGGGAGTAATGTAAAATATATAAGAAATTCTCATATAAAATACACAATCCTTTTATTAAATTGTTATTAAGTTGTAATTTCTACTTAAAACATACAAATATTGCATATTTTTGGTAAAATAAAAATCCGGTTTCGAGGACGGACTTACATATAGAATGTTACCGCAATAGTTTTGTTTAGTCAATATAAGTGTTATACTTATAATAACTAGTTTATTATTATTAATTTAAATCATATGAAAAAAATATTAAAATTTTATTCAATAAGTTTTTTTGTTCTTCTCTCCTTTGTTTTGGCTGGGCCAGTTTTTGCGATAGATAAAACGTCCCCAACAAAAACAAATACACCGAAAGTTATCGTCCTCGCAGATGTAAATATCTATAATATAAAAATTATTTCTCAAGAAATTAATAATATAAAAATTTCTTTTGACATTAAAAATAATCAAAAAGCTCAAGCTGGACTTAAATATGGAGTTAAACTTGTTAAAGAAACAGCAAATGGGCAAACTCTTTCTGATGAATATGTCTATCCAGAAATTTTTGATATAAGTGAAAATACAACATTAAAAAAAGAAATTACTTACACAGCCCCAAATAGCTTGGCAGGAGATTATAAATTTCTCTTAACAATACAAAATGAAAGTGGATCAGTTTTGTCTTTGGGTTCGGCTGGTGATGTAAAACTTGTTTCTACTGGAGTCGGAATAGAAATTATTCCAGAATCTTGTTCATTATCTGTCGCTCTTGAAAAAGGTAACCCTAAATATATTCTTTCTCAAGGTGTAGATATAGATCCTAAAGAAAATTTAAATCTTGTTTGCACATTTGTTAATAATGGAAAAAATTCTATCTCTGTTATACCAACATATGAAACTCACTTTAGGTCTATGGGGGGTGATATTGTAAAACAACAAGGAGGAGATATTACACCGATAACACTTTCTGCTCAAGAGAAAAAGGAAATAACCCTTACTCTACCAAAAGCTCTTGATCCGCAGTCTTATGATATAAAAGTGTCTTTAAAATCAGGTAGTGTAAATTCAAACTCTATAATTGTTCATTATGTGCTTCACGGAGTAAGTGCAACAATAAATAACTTCTCTTTAGATAAAGACTATTATAAGAAAGGTGATATAGCTAAATTGTCATTCCTTTTATCTCCATCAGCAGATAGATTCCCTGGGAGTCGCCTTAAAGCTTCATCAATTCCTAGTGTCGTCTTAACGGTTAGTGTTGTTAATGATAATAAAAAAGATTGTATAAATCCTATCAATCAGACTCTCACACAAAGTGGATTTATAGAATTACCTTTCTCTATTATTACAGATTGTAAAAATCCACAAGCCTCTATACAACTTAAAGATACAGATGGAAAAACATTAGACCAGAAAAATTTTGCTTTTGAATCAAGAACAATTTCAACCAGTCAAAATATTAGAACAATTCTTATTGTTTTGGGCATCCTTATAGTCGCAGGATTCGCCTTCTATTTTATAAATTTAAAGAAAGAATCAAATGAAACAATTATCAATCAATAAGTTTTTAATAGGACTTTTATTTGTATTAGGTTTTGTATTATTGATACCAACTTATAAAGCAAATGCTATGATGCTCGCAGTTCCTGTAGATGACGGTAGTAATACTGGTGGTGCTGTCACTGCTCCTTGTATTGGTTTTGAATGTTATGGTGCGGTAACTACAGCATTTAATCAGCAAGGATTGAATGGTTCCTTTGGAATAGTTGAAGGGAATAACTATAATGTAGGTCTTTATATTTTTACTTTAAATTTAGAAAAAGAAATTTATAATGTAGACGAACCTGTGAAAGTTTTTGCTGATGTTCAGTTTGGAAGTGTTGGAAGTGAACACGTATCTGACAATATAATAATAACAGGGCAAATACTACCAATATATAATTCTTATACAATTATGAATCAATATGTTACTAGTGATTTCGTTGTTTATGGTTCTAGAATATTTACTCCTCCTTTTGAAGCTCCAGAGAAACCCGGTAATTATGGAATGGATATAAAAGTATATTTGAGATATGACAACAGCGGGGGTGGATTATTCAGTGGACGTACATCTATGGTAACAAATATGGTTACAGAAGCCACCCTTCCTTATACTGTTAAAGCAGATTGTAATATTGCTCCAGCTGGATATACAAAATGTAGTGATGAAGGTGGCGCATGTTCATTCCCTGGAACTGCAAATGTAATATATGGATGTCAGAAACCAGAATGGACTGTGGGCAAAAATGCGACTGGTAGCATTGCTTGTAATACTGATTCTTTTGGAAGTGATCCACTTCCTGGAGTAGTCAAAGCTTGTTATGTAGGAGCATCAACTTCTTCAGGCCCAACAGTAAGAGTGTATGCAAATGGAGTGGAAGGGAATACAAAGGTTGCTAAGGGTGATAAAGTAACTATCTCTTGGGATTCTATTGGAGCAACTCAATGTAAGTGTAGTTATGGGGATGGTATTGATTGTACTCCAGTAGGAACAGGTGTTGGTGATAGTATACAAGCAAAAGGTAATCCATATACATTAAGTGAATCAAAAACTTTTAGTGTAACTTGTTCGGATGGGGTAGACAATACAGCTAATTCAAATACAACTAATTCAAATTCTACAAAAACTAGTGCAAAAGATACATCACAATTAAATTAATTCTTATTTAATTATTCAAAAAGAGCACTATTTGGTGCTCTTTTTGAACATAACCCTTTAATAAGTTATCCACTTTTTGTATTTGACAGATATTTTTATATGTAGCATACTATAAGTAAGTTTTGCACCATGAAAAGTTTATATATATGGGTTTTAGTTTGTATTCTCATTGGATGCAAACCGAGCTTGGTGGAGCCCGACCCAACTCCTCCACCAGTTGCTAAGCCTGAGATAAATGTTTTTTCTGCAGACAAGATTAGTCTTGTTTATGGAGAAACCACCACGGTAACGTGGCAGGTTGTAAATGCAACAACCTGTTCTTTAGCAGGTGTTAATGTTGGAATTAGTGGGTCTACACCAACTGTAAAGTTGGTAAAGGATACCACGATTTCAATTATTGCTACTGGTAACGGTAGCAGTGCTTCCTCCTCACTGACTATCAAGGTTAGTGATTGGACAACTTCTGACCTGGGATTAATTTCTCATGATGATTGGAAAATGAAGACCCAAAAATACTTACAGGGTGGTTTAGTTATTGCTGAAGTTACTTTAAATGAACAGCAAAAAGCTAAAAAAACATCATTTACATTTGATGGCAAAGTCAATATTGATGGAGCTTTCTCTTGCAGTTGGTCGTTTACCTCGGGACGTATTTTAGTTGGAGATCAAGATTGCACTTATAGTCTGAGTAAAACTCAATTTATACGCAGTTTTGGAACTACTTATAGTGGTCAACCAGCTATTATGGAAATTACCTATGGTAAGTAGCGAGCCATCGCTACGATAATGAGAACGTGTTCTCATTGTGCTAAACCTCGGATAATTTCCGAAGTAAAAAACCACAGAAATGTGGACGCTCATACAAATTAATTTTATAGGGGCGTTATAAACAAAGTCACTTGAATGATTTTTTCATCAAGTGGCTTTTTGTTTGTATATTATTTTTTTAGATATGGTATACTTATATTAACTGGTTTCTATTAATTTATTAATTAATTTTATAAGTATTATGAAAATTTTAAAAATTACTTTATTTATTCTCTCGTTTTTTATAATAGGAGCATTCTATACTAATGTGAATGCGGGAAGTGTGACAGGGAGTGTAGTAGTTGATGTTGATACAACTGTTGTTACTCCTCCTGTTGTTACTACTCCTATTGTTGCCCCTACTACAGATCTTTGTCCTCTAGTTCCTGGAGATCAAACAGTTCTTCCTTGTCCTCCAGCATTTGAAGTTTGTACAAATGAAGCAACTAATTCACCACTATGTACGATCTCTTGTTCCGATGGGTCAACTACTGTTAAGAATGGAGTATGTCCTCCTGTCATCTGCTCCACCTCATCCGATACAAACTACAATATATCTCCTTGCTCTAATACTTGTAAAAATGGTGCGGCAAATTACCCAACATGCAGTTGTCAAAACAAAGCAATAAATCCAGATCAATGTGATCAATTCGCTGTCCCTACTCCAACTGGTAATATCACCGCAACTAATTGTTCTATCTCTGATGGAAATAGTAGTTGTCTTTCTACATTAACGTGGAATACTACAGACCCTATCTCTACTTCAGCAGTCACAACTCCAAACAATATTACTGTCGCAACAGCTAACTCAAATACAGGAAAAACTTATGGAGTCAGTTATGGTTCCAGAAATTTCTTCCTTTACAATAGTGGAGTAGAACTTGATCAGGCTACTGCAACAGCGAGTTGTGCTGATGGAACAGTCTGGGATGGAAGTAAATGTAAGACGCCAGTGCCTAGTATGCTTTGCGATGGTAATGGATCAACAAACCCTCCAGATTGTGATAATTATAAGTGCCCTGAAAACATGATTAATCCTTATTCTCTTTGTTCTGATGGAAAAATTGAACCTGCAACAAGGGATACACATAATTGTGTAACTTCTTATAAATGTGTTACACCTCAAGTTAAAGATACTTGTGATGCTCCTCTCTTTCAAAACGTAACAGTTGTTTGTGATATAGATAAATATGGTCAAACTGCGATATCAGGAAAAGTTACCAGAAGTCAAACAAAATCAGATTATCCTCAATGTAAATTTGGATCACCAGTTACAGTAGATAATTCTATTTGGGTAAGTGATACTTGTAAATATCCCACCGTTGGTCCTGACGGTAAATGTCTAGACGGAGCAATAAATCCTCCAGCATGTACTCGTAGTGTATCCTTAGGTGCGACTGACTGTAAAATAAGTGTAGGAAATAACTCTTGCCCAAGTAGTATTACTTGGAAAGTTGTAGATTCAGGAATAGTCCTTGATGGGAGTCTCACTACTGTAAGTGTAGGTTCTACAGTAATAGGAACCGGAGTAAGTGGTAGTAAAACATTTAATCTTCCTTATGGACCAAGTGGCACTGTAACTTTTGATTTATTAGATAAAAATATTTGGGCACGTGCGGAAACTTCAGCATCAGCTGTCTGTGTAGATGGAACAATTTGGGATGGAAGTAAATGTATTTCTTCAAATGTAATGTCTGGAACATTAACGGCTTATGGTTGTATTATAGGTGTAGGAAAAAGTTCTTGTCTAATTCCATTTTCTTGGGAAGTAACTAATCCAGAAAAAGTAGGTGAATCGGCTGTCACAATTTCGCCAGATGGAAATACAATCGGGACAGGAGATACAGGAGTAAATAAAACTTATAATCTTAATTATGGATCTGCTACTTTGTATCTTTATAACAATGCCAAAGAACTTAAAAATGTAAATGTTACAGCAGGTATTGATACAGATAATAATGTTTGGGATCCTACCGGTGGAAGTGATGGTAATGGAATCGTAGAAGCTAAACCAAAAGGTCCTGCAATAGATGGTTTCTGGTCAGAGTGGACACCTTTGGTATATGCTTGTCCTGAAAATCCAATTAAACAAACTAGAGTTTATACTTCTGCTCAAAATGAAGGAAGTGATGCTTTGCAAAATGAACCAAGTAGTAGAACTGTTGACCCCTCGGATTGTCCATCGGTAAATATCACAGCGACAATGAATGGTAATCCAATCACTACCAAAATTCCATATAATAATACAGCAAAAATAAGTTGGGCATCTCAAAATGCTACAACTTGCTCTTGTTCGTCTAAAGAAATTAAATCTGGAATAGCAGGACCAGCTTGTGGATTTGGTGTTATAAATAATATTGGTAGTCCTTATACAACACCTTCACTTAAAAAAGGTATGACTTATACAGTTACTTGTCAGGGAGCATTTGGATTGTCAATTTCAGGAACTAAAGATGTGTTGGTAGATGATATTAATGCAAATTATAAAGAGAATTAAAATTAAATAAGAAGATAATTATAAATGCCCCGAGCGAAGCTCGGGGCATTTATAATTGATATATTTTTTTATTAAATTAGAAAGCTTTGTCTATCTCAGATAAACTAGCTTCATTGTCAAAAGTTGTAGCATTATTGATCTCATCTGTTAGTTGCTTAGAATCTGTGCCAGATGAAATAGTATTTGTTGTGCTAATATCTCCACCTATTGTTTTAATAGGATTAATTTTCTTAGAATTAGATAAAGCTAAAACACCTATTACTAGAATAAATATTATAACAATAATTATAGCAATTTTTGTTTTGTTTTTGTTTGTTTTTGTTGGTTCCATATAATATATTTATTAGTTTTTAGAAGTTGAATTGGTTGTTTCGACCTTATCATTTTTAACTTGTGAAATAAGAGGAACTATTTTCATATATTCTTTACCTGTTGCTTTCATACTATCTTCAGATTGTTTTACAAGATTTCTTAAAATATCTTTTGAAGTTTCTACTGAAGTTTGATCTATTGCTGCTGTTCTCATAGCCATAACTTCAGCCATTGTATTCTCTAAAGAAGCTTTAGCTATTGTGTATTGAGCTTTTGCATCAGTTACATTTATTCCTGCTTTTTCTAATTCAGCTATTTTATTTGATATTTTTATATCAACTTGTGAAAGTTGGCCGACTTGAGTATTCATTTTATTGAAAATACTTTCAAGTATTTTTGTAACATTTTCTTGTGATTTTACTTCAAGCTTTTTCTTAGCCCCACTTTTCATATCAGCTATATTTTTAGCAATCTCAGCCTTTTTAGTGATGAGATTATTTCTTAAAATCTCAGTTTCTTTCATTAATTTGGCTTTCATTTCTTCTATCTTGGCCTTATCTTTTAGAGGATCTATTTTTACACCTTGAGTTGGTGTAACAGTGACATTAGTAGTAGTGGTTGTTGTTTCTGCTTTTACAAAAAGAGGAGAAACTATCAAACCAAGAGCTAATACTAAAATAATTTTATTTTTCATACGATTTTAATATAATTTTAATTTATCTAATAATAGATTAATTATAACACGTCTATAAATTAATAGTAATGACCTGTTAATAACTTTTATCATTTTATATTATTTTTTATATTTTGTGATATACTTATACTATATAAAGTAAGTTAACCTTATTAAAAATCATATGAAATTATTAAAGATTTTCTCGATAAGTTTCATTCTTGCAATTTCTTTTTTTTCTATAGTTTATTATTCTAATAATTTAAAAAAAGTAGAAGCTAGTGCTTGTACTGATCCTTCAGTTTGTCCAATATATGGTGTTGTAGGTGCTGGGGCAGGATCTATTACTTCTGTTTCATATGCAGAATCTACTTTAGGCCCTGTTCATATTTTAGTTACTCCTAATTCTGGTTATGTTGTAGATACTCTTACTGGTAATGTAGGAAGTTGTAGAAATGTTTATTTGAATGGAAATTATGCGACTATTGATTCAGTTCTTTCTTCTTGTACTGTTACTGTTACATTTAAACAAGTTACAGCTGGACCTCCGTCTGTAGAGTCTCTAACTATTTCACCTAATCCAGTTGTATATGGAACTTCGCCAACTATTTCATACGTAGCTAATAGTAGTACAGCTTTTTGTGATATTTATATTGATTGGGTTAGTGTAGGTCCTGTAATTTATGCCAATGTTTCTTCATTAATAATTCCTAATTTAAAAATGGGTATTTCGGGTCACAGTGTTGATATGATGTGTTATAACACAAATTGGGTGCAAAGTGGCTGGATTATTACATATTTTAATGTTACTGCTCCAAATTGTTATACTCCATCTGGTTATATATATTGTTCTGATGAAGGTGGAACATGTGGGTTTAGTGGAACTGCAAGAGTTGGTTATGGGTGTGGAGATTTCATGAATTATAAAAGGAATGTTACTAGTATTGCTTGTACTAATGATAATTTTGGTGACCCTGCGCCTAATGTTCCGAAATCTTGTTATTATCTTCCTGGTCCTATAAATGGTGGCTGGAGTGATTGGAGTGCGCAAGATAATACTCAAGGATTTTATGCTGTAGATAGAACTCAAACTAGAACTTGTACAAATCCATCACCTCAATATGGTGGAGCAGATTGTTCAGGCCCTTCAACTCAGACTTATCATGTTCCTGCTGCCACAGCAGCTGTCACTTCTGTTTCTTTCTCACCAAACCCAGTTCCGTATGGAGGAACAGCAACTGTTTCCTTTAGTTCAAATGGTTATGGTTATTATTGTCATATTCTTTTAGATTGGACTTGGGGTTCTAATGGTGGTTGGGATTATTCTGGTTATTTTGGTTCTGCAACCACTACTATACCAGCGATGTATTCTCCTGGAGGTCATACTATTTCAGTAATTTGTTATAATTCAGACTGGAAAATAGTTGGTGATTGGACGAATACATATTTTACAGTAAATAATGCTCCAGTTAATGGAGGTTGGAGTGGTTGGAGTGCTCAAGATAATACTTGTGGATTTTATGCTGTAGATAGAAATCAAACTCGTTCTTGTACAAACCCATCACCTGCTTATGGTGGAGCAGATTGTTCAGGATCTTCAACTCAGAGTTATCATGTTCCTGCTTGCACGTCATCTATAAATTCTGTTTCTATTTCAGCTCAACCAGTTATATATGGATCTTCGCCGACTATCTCTTTTAGTGGTAATAGTAATACATATTATTGTGATGTTTATGTAGATTGGGGTTCACTTTTCCATGCAGGAATTTATGCAACTTCTGGTTCGTATAGTCTTTCTTCTTTTGGGTGGGGTCTTTCAAGTCACAATATTGATGTGATGTGCTATAACTCAGATTGGGTCCAAAGTGGTTGGGCGGTTACATCTTTTAATGTTAGTAGTCCAAATTGTTATACTCCTTCTGGGTATACATATTGTTCTGCTGAAAATGGCACGTGTGGATTTAGTGGAGGTGCTAATGTCGCTTTTGGGTGTGGTGATTATATGAGTTATAAACATACTACTAATGGTATTATTTGTGATACCAGTGCTTTTAGTGATCCCGCGCCTAATGTTCCGAAATGTTGTTATTATCTTCATGATCCTATAAATGGAGGCTGGAGTGATTGGAGTGCACAAGATAATACTAGAGGATATTATGCTGTAGATAGAACTCAAACTCGTTATTGTAATAATCCAACACCTCAATATGGAGGAGCAGATTGTTCAGGTTCTTCAACTCAGATTTATCATGTACCTGCAGCTGTTCCAAGCGTGGATTCTGTTTCTATTTCTCCAACTACAATTCCATATGGAGGATCTGGTAATATTTCAGTCAGTGGAACTAATGCATATTATTGCTACTCAATGATTGATAGTAATTATTCTCCTTATCTTTGGAATGGTTATTATTCTAATGGATTAACAATTAATACAGGAACTATGACATCTCCAGGAAGTCATATTGCTCAAGTATTATGTTATAACTCAGACTGGAGTAGTCATAATGGTTATTGGTATACTGTCGGATTTAATGTAAGTCCAGCTCCTATAAATGGTGGTTGGAGTGATTGGAGTGCGCAAGATAATACTTGTGGATATTATGCAGTAGATCGAACTCAGACAAGAACTTGTACAAATCCTAGCCCAGCGTATGGAGGAGCGGATTGTTCAGGTTCTTCAACCCAGAGTTATCATGTTCCTGCTTGTTCTTCAAATATTACATCTATATATGTATCACCAAATGTAATTCCTTATGGAGGAACTGCAAATATTTATTATTCTTGTACCAATGGATATTATAGTCACTTAATAATAGATGATGTTTGGTCTCCAGTAAACGATAGTGGTTATTATAGTTCACGATCTCCTTCTACAACAGGATCTCTTGCAATTTCTCCTGGCTCTCACTATGCAATGGCATATTGTTACAATTCAGATATGGTTCCTTCAGCAAATAGCTGGAATAGAGGAGGAACTTTCTATGTCCTTCCTCCAGCACCGACAGGACTTACAGTCTCACCAAGTTCTTGTAATAATAATTGGTTGGATGTATCTTGGAGTGCTGTGTCTGGTGCAACCAATTACAAAGTATATAGAAATGGAAGTTTAGTTTATGATGGTGGAGGGACTTCTTTTAGAGATGGAGGGCTTTCTCTCGGAGGAGGTTATTCTTATGTTGTTAATGCATCAAATGCTTGGGGAACATCTCCAAATTCTGGAACTGTTTCAGGAACGGTTGCACCAAATTGTCCTATCGCAGGAGGCTGGTCTGGTTGGAGTGCACAAGACAATACTCAAGGATTTTATGCAGTAGACCGAACCCAAACTCGTTATTGTAATAATCCATCACCTCAATACGGCGGAGCAGATTGTAGTGGGTTAGATGGAGGAAATTCTACTAAGACTTATCATGTTCCTGCTGCCACAGCAGCTGTTAATTCTGTATCTATTTCACCAAACCCAGTTAGTTATGGGGGAACAACAACTATTTCTTATAGTGCTAATGGTTATGCCTCTTATTGTTATATTCTTTTAGATTGGAATTGGAGTTATTATAATGTAACTTCTGCAAACTCTGGATCATATACAACACCAGCAATGACTTCTCCTGGAGGTCATACTGCTTCATCAATTTGTATTAATTCAGATGGTGCTGATATTGGCTATTGGACGAGTAATTATTTTACAGTAAATAATGCTCCAACCCCAACTCCTAATCTAACATTCACTGTTTGGGGTTATGATCATTCAGATGGTCCAGGTGAAACTGCTGCAGGATATCCGATTACTCTATATTGGAATGCAGTTCCTAATGCTACGAGTTGTACTCTTGATGGAAGTGCAGTATCTGTCTCAGGTGGATCAAGTGGAGCTACAGCAAATGTCCGTTCGCAAACTCACACTCTAACTTGTACAAATGCTACAGGTCAATCAGCTTCTGATTCTGTGATAATTACAACACCTCCAGATCCAACAAACGTTACTTACTCATGTAGTGCAGATGCATTGACAGCAACAGTAAGTTGGAATACATCTCTTGGTTATAATACTTTCTATACAAGAGCAAGTATTGGTAGCACAAATCTTGGTGCTCCTGCATGGGATGATAGTCACGTTGGAACATCTGTTAGTTTTGGTATAAGTCCAAACACAGATTATAATTTCTGGGTTCACACTAGAACCCCTGCAAATGGGGCATGGAGTAATGATATACATACATATCCAAGATGTAATAGAACGCATTATCTAACAGTAAATACAACTGGTAATGGTTCAGGAACTGTTGGAGGTTCAGGAACATATAATTATGGAACTGTGGTTACAGCAACAGCAACACCTAGTGCGAGTTCACATTTTTCTAGTTGGAGTGGAAGTTGTAATAGTAGTGGACAAGTAACTATGGATGCTGATAAAACATGTACAGTGAACTTTACTTTGAATTCCTACACCGTCTCCACTTCAGCCGGAACTGGTGGATCTATTTCTCCAACATCTGCATCTGTAAATTATGGTTCAGGAACTTCATTCACTATTACTCCAAGTTCAGGATACTCTATCAATACAGTATCTGGTTGTAGTGGATCACTTTCTGGTTCTACATATACAACTGGTGCTATCACAAGTGCCTGTACTGTAACAGCATCATTCAATCAAATGATTGGTTCCTTAACACCAGCAGGACCATCATGTAGTATTGCTACCGGTGCAAGTAGTTGTAACGTAACTCTTACATGGGCTACAACAAACCCTATCTCTACTTCAGCTGTTACTGCTTCTGGAATGACAACCGTAAATGGAAACTCTGGTAGCCAAGCATTCGCTGTCCCTTATTCATCTAGAGTATTTTATCTCTACAACAATGGACTTCAATTGGCGACAACTACAGGGACGGCTTCTTGTGTAGGAGGATCAACTTGGGATGGAAGTAAATGTATAAATCCAGCTGGAACTCTTTCTGCAACAAATTGTACAATTCCACTTAATGCAAGTAGTTGTAATACAAATCTAATATGGAGTACAACAAATCCAATTGGAACCTCTTCTGTCACAACACCTACTTCTATTACTGTTGCGACAGCAAATTCTAGTGCGGGGACAAGTTATGCAATATCTAGTGGTGTAACAAATTTCTATCTCTATAATAATGCAATACAAATTGCAAATGTAACTGCGACTGGAACTTGTGCCACAGCATCTCATTGGGGAACGACGATTTGTGTCGCAGACAATAATCCACCAAATGCTCCTACAATAACAGGGAATACTAGTTTCTACACAAACTCAAATCAAACATTTAATGTTACAGGAACTGATCCTGATAATGATACTGTGATAGTAGGAATAGATTGGAATAATGATGGAACTGTAGATACTTGGACAAGTCCTCTTGTAAATTCTGGGACAGCTATGTTCCCAACGTATTCTTGGTCAACACCTGGGACATATACTATAAAAGCTTTGACTCAAGATATCAAAGGAGCAAACTCTCCATGGTCATCAGCATTTGTTGTAACAGTCACAAATCCACCAGTGCCTGCATCTGTCGGAACATTTACTGTAGATAATAGTAAAATAAATTTTGGTCAGTCTGTAAAATTAACATGGACTTCAGCTAGTGCGACATCTTGCAGTATGACTTCAGTTCCAAGTCCTTCGGTAAGTATTGCAAGTCTTGCTCCTAATACAGCAAATAATAATATTACACTCAAGCCGACAAAAACTACAATTTACTCATTGATATGTACTGGACCTGGAGGTGATTCACCTGTCAGTCAGGTAACGGTAACGGTAGGTAAGATTCAGCCGGTGTATAAGGAATTGTAAGATTATAATAAAAATGGGTCTTAACTTCGGTTGAGACCCATTTTTAACTGTCTCATTGACATTTAATTTATATTTGATAGTATGAGAATTACATTATTAAATAATTTTATGTTGGTCTATTGAATGAATAAGGTAAATCTTTATTTGTTACGTATATCAACCAATAAAAATATATGGCAGAAGAGTTTAAAAGAGATAAGCCTCACGTAAACGTAGGTACTATTGGTCACGTTGATCACGGGAAAACTACATTAACTGCGGCTATTTTAGCAATTTTAGCAAGACAAGGTGGTGAATACGGTGCAAAAATTAAAGGAGTAGATCAAATTGACTCCGCTCCAGAAGAAAAAGCACGTGGTATCACGATCGCTCTTTCTCACAATGAGTATTGGACACCAACACGTCACTACGCTCACATTGATGCTCCAGGACACGCCGACTATATTAAAAACATGATTACAGGTGCTGCCCAAATGGACGGTGCTATTATCGTTGTTGCTGCTACAGACGGAGTTATGCCACAAACTCGTGAACATATCCTTCTAGCAAAACAAGTTAACGTTCCTAAAATCGTTGTTTTCTTAAACAAATGCGACATGGTAGATGATCCAGATATGCTTGATCTAGTTGAAGAAGAAGTTCGTGAACTTCTTACAAAACAAGGGTTTGATGGTGCAAATGCTCCAGTTATCCGTGGTTCTGCTTTGAAAGCTCTTGAATCAAAAGATAACAGTGATCCATATGCAAAATCAATTCTTGATCTTGTAAATGCTCTTGATACTTATATTCCAGTTCCTGAACGTGATGTTACAAAACCTTTCCTAATGCCTATTGAAGATATATTCTCAATTGAAGGACGTGGAACAGTTGTTACTGGTAAAATTGAAAGAGGAATAATCAAAGTCGGTGAAGATGTTGAAATTGTTGGTATTAAAGATACAGCAAAAACAACAGTTACTGGTATTGAAATGTTCAATAAAAATTTGAAAGAAGGAATGGCTGGCGATAACGCAGGTATTCTTATCCGTGGTATTAAAAAAGAAGATGTCACTCGTGGACAAGTTCTAGTTAAACCAGGAACAGTTACTCCTCACTCCGAATTTGAATGTGAAGTTTACATTTTGAAAAAAGAAGAAGGTGGTCGTCACACTCCATTCTTCACTGGTTACAAACCTCAGTTCTACATTCGTACTACAGACGTTACAGGTGAAGCAACATTACCAGCAGGAGTAGAAATGGTTATGCCAGGAGATACAGTTAAACTTGGAGTTAAACTTGTAACCCCAGTTGCTCTTGAAGAATCCATGCACTTTGCTATCCGTGAAGGAGGTAAAACAGTTGGTGCTGGTGTCGTAACAAAAGTTATCAAGTAAGTATTACTCCGTTCTTTTTAATTACAAACGTATGACAACAAAGATTCATCCACCAGTAGGTGGAGTAAAAACAAAAAAGGCAAAAGGAAAAGAAGATGTCGTTGTACAACTTCGTATCAGAGTAAGAGCTTATGAAAATAAAATTCTTGACGCATCCGTCAAGCAGATTATTGATACAGCGCTTCGTTATGATGCAAAGATTGTCGGACCAATTCCACTTCCTACAGAGATCAAGAAATACACTGTAAATAGAGCATCGTTTGTGTTTAAGAATGCTCGTGAACAGTTCGAAATTAGAATCCATAAACGCGTTATAGATATTTTAAATCCAAATCCTAAAACTATTGAAGCGCTCACAAGCTTATCTCTTCCATCAGGGGTAGATATAGATGTGAAAATGATGTAAATATATGAAATTTATCCTTGGTAAAAAACAGCATATGATGCAGTGCTTTCAAGATGATGGCAAAGTGGTCCCAACTACAGTTATTTCTGCAGGTCCACTTATTGTTACTCAAATTAAAAGTCCTGATAAAGATGGCTATACTGCAGTGCAGGTAGCATTTGAAGAACAAAAAGAAAGTCGTGCAAACAAGGCTCATCTTGGTCACATCCTATCTTCACAGAATGAAGAGAAAAAAGAGGGAGGAGCTTTCAAGCACTTGAGAGAATTTAGAGATATAGAAGAAATGGCAACAGGCGATAGAATTACAGTTTCTGCTTTTCAAAAAGGAGACATAATTACTGTTACTGGTATTTCAAAAGGAAAAGGTTTCCAAGGTGTTGTTAAACGCCACGGTTTCCACGGAGGACCACGTTCTCACGGACAGAAACATTCTGAACGTGAACACGGTTCTATCGGTGGAGGTCTTCGAAACAAAGTTCCAAAAGGAATGCGCATGGGAGGCCGTATGGGAAGTGATAGAATCACAGTAAGAAATTTGGAAATTGTTGGTGTTGATGTCGAAAATAACCAATTACTTATTAAGGGTGCGATTCCAGGAAGACGCGGAACGCTCGTAGAAATAATCGGATAATTTATATGGAAACACAAATATACAATCAAAAAGGTAAGTCTGTTGGTAAATTTGAACTCCCAGAATCAATCTTCGGTATTCCTTGGGATGGTGACTTAGTGCACCAAGTAGTAACTGCAATGCAAGCAAATGCTCGCACACCAGTTGCTCATACCAAAGACCGATCTGAAGTTCGTGGAGGAGGTAGAAAACCTTGGAAACAAAAGGGAACAGGACGTGCTCGTCACGGTTCATCTCGCTCACCAATCTGGGTAGGTGGAG
>Ga0302292_1001235_pt1 | contig 16754 bp, 15 predicted proteins | sample III_Fen_N2_1_FD_194553 | JGI IMG/M metagenome (GOLD analysis project Ga0302292, IMG submission 194553) | Peat permafrost microbial communities from Stordalen Mire near Abisko, Sweden - III_Fen_N2_1 | ecosystem: Environmental > Terrestrial > Soil > Wetlands > Permafrost | place: Sweden: Abisko...
AACACCAGAAGAAGCATTTAATATTGAGATTGAGAAGTTAAAATTAAAAAAACCACAACAATGTGGTATGATGACGAGAGTATTATTAGCTAACCTTAAGTGTTCTGCTTGAGGGCTCCGGGTGCAATTTTTACTGTTTGGCATAGAATATCATATTCAAGATGATTTGTCAAGTCTTTATTTGCCTATATTATACTCTCGTGTCATAGTTTAATGTGTGTATATCTTTGGTTGACTATGCCGTTCATATGGGCTACCCTTGTATATAGAGCCTCTACAAAGAGGTTCGTTATGCTGAAAGACAAGAATAGCTTTATTTGAAAGCTGGCTGAAATGACTGAAAAAATTATGCATACAAAACCAACTAATGACTCCCAAATATCCTTATTTTTTAAGTCTTATACTATAAAGGCTTCTTCTATTTTTATACTAATTTCTCTTATAACTAGCGTCCCTGCAACTGCAAATGCTGGTTTTTTTGATTTTATTACAGGAGCAAAGGCTCAAGCGACAGAAGTAAATAATAAAAGTCTAGCCTTAGATGAGTCTTCAAATTCTCAAAATGTCCCACTTTTAGAGACTTCAATTGATCCAGATATGAAGAATTCTAATAGTGATACCAGTGTTTCTATTATGGAAGATGGGACTCTCCTTTCTGATGATTCACAAGGGACAGATTCATCTACAAACCCATATATTTCTTCATCTGAAAAGATTACTACATATAAGGTTGAAAAAGGAGATACTTTGGCAAAGGTAGCTAGTAAGTTTGGCATTTCTAAAAATACTATTATGTATGCCAATACCAATGTAAAAGATAATGCGTTGAAGGTTGGGCAGGTTCTTACTATTCTCCCTGTTGATGGTGTTTCTTATACTGTTAAAAAAGGAGACAATCTTTCTTCTATTGCCAAGGCTCATAAGGCTCTTGCTAGTGATATTGCCGAATATAATGATATTACAGATAAGAGTTTGAAGATTGGTGATAAAATAATTGTTCCAGGTGGTGTTGCTATAAAAAAGGTAGAAGCCCCTCGCCCTATTGTTAAAGTTGAGCAAGATCAGACAGAAACAAATACTCAAGTATCACAAATAGATAATAAAGTTACAAAAACAGAAGCTAATCCTGAAGATATCTCAAGTGGTAATGGTATCACTGGTGATTATATTTGGCCATTCCCGAAAGGCACAGGAAGAGTCTCACAAAGATTGCATGATGATAATGCTTATGACTTTGCTGCTCCAAAAGGAACTCCTATATATGCGATACAAGATGGGACGGTCCTTATCGCTGATGGTAGTGGATACAATGGAGGTTATGGATTGTATGTAGTTATAAACTTTGATGACGGTGGACAAGCAATATTTGGTCATATGAGTAAAGTTGTGGCAGAAGCTGGAGAAATCGTTAAACAGGGTGATATAATAGGGTATGTAGGTTCTACTGGTAGATCAACTGGACCTCACGTTCATATTGGATATCGTGGAGGTAAATTAAATCCATATCGTAATTTGCCAAAAGGTTCCAGTCTTTAATTAATTGTTCATGAAACAAAAAATAATTGTTTTATCAATTTTAATAATAGTAGCCTCTGTTTCTTCATTTTTAGTTTTGAAAAATGATGGTTACTTTAGTGGAAACAACAATCAAGAAGCTAAAGTATTATCGACGAATTCCTCTGCTTTAAACCAAGTAGCATTAGCAGAAGAGACAACTCCTGCAAAGGTAACCGTTACTAAAAAACCGACTGTTGTCAAAAAAGCTCCAGTAAAAAAGAAAGTTGTTAAAAAGAAAAAAGTAGTTAAGAAGAAAAGTAAACTCAATCTAGCTCCTCCGGTCATTACTCCAGTAACTGCTCCATACTCTGCAAAAAATAGAAATAATTAAAATATAACTAGCCCCGCCGACAAAGTCGGCGGGGCTAATTAATTTAATACACTTCTTTTTGATAACATTTTTCGCAATATATTATTTCTGTTTTATCTGGAGCATAACTCGTTTCAAATTGATTTGTGCACCCTTTATTCATACAACTTCTATGCCAAAGTTTTAGAGGATTCCTGTTTTGCAATCTTTCATAGTGTCGGCAGTTTGAACATAATCGTGGTAGTGGAATATTCATCTTTCTATAAAACCTTAATTCATCTTCTGTGATTTTAAATGCAGTAGAACATTCATCATTACAATTTCCATTATGGGCACATCCTATTATTTCTTTTATGATGTCATCTTTTACATCTTTTATATTGTCTGGTAGGTCACTCCACTTTTTTGTAATGGTATAATTTTTTTCATCTTTTTGTTTCCATACATACCCTAATTTTTCCGCATTTTGTTTATCTTGTGGATTCAATTCGTTGGCAACAGTTTCATTGTAACTAAAAGGAGAAATATCTTCAGGGAAAAATTCTCCATATTTATAAATATTTCCTACTTTATTTATATAAGGCATTTCGTTCATTTGTTTTTTTATTTTTTTTACAAGTTTTTCATATTCTTCTTTTTCATATTGTTTATTTAAAATGCAGTAGTGTTTATTTCTAAGTCCAATACAACCAAAAAGATTAGAAGAATTGTGGCAATTATAAGAATATTCTATATCTTGTCCACTAAAAATAAATCGTGAGAAAAATATTCGGTTCCCTGGGTAAACGGTAGAGCATTCATAAAGTAATTCAGATTTTAATCCCGAATGATCACTATCAAAAGAATTTACAATTTTAGAATATATTTGCCAGAGATATTTAGAGTCTTCTGCTCCTTCAAAAATTGCAAAACATTCTTTGCAATTTTTTGCTTGTTCCATATTATCCCCTGTGCTGTTTACTGATCTTAAAATTCTCGCATATTTTCTAGGAAATTTTAATGAGAATTCATTTGAATCTTTTTTAAGTTTAGTTATTGAATCATAACTTCCTAAATTTGTTTCATTGAGTCTTTTCTTATATTCTTCTTTTGTGAGTTGTTCATTTTTCCAAACGTATGAACCATTATTTAGATTTACACAACCAAAACAATTACTACAATTTTTACAATTAAATAGAAAGGCACTATCATAACAACTTTCACAATATTGGCTATACAATAAATTATAATTTTGTATTGAATCTAAAACTTGGTAGTTCCATTCACTTTTAGAAATACTGTAACAGTCAGCACATTCTTTGCTGTGGAAAATAAATGAGGAATACATCGTCTCTTCATTGAAGTCGCCACCAATAACCAAATAACAATTTTTATTACCTTCGGTAATACTACAATATTCACTATTTACAGGATTGGTATTGAAGAGTCCAATATCTGGCACTTCTTGCCAAAGACTTTGTAGTTGAGAGAAAAAAGTGAGAGAGTTATCATAATCTTTCCCATATGACATTGCATCCCAACTATCACCCCACCACGCAGAGTGGCAGTATACTTTTTGTTTTTTGTCTGGAGAAAATACCGAGATCATTCCTTCCCCGTGCCCTTTTGCATCACAAGTTCTTTTATACAAAGTTCTTTCATTACGAAAACACATTCGGCGTATTAGTCGGCATTCCGGACAAAAAGTAGGAATTGGAACTTCTAGTCTATTATAAAAATCTTTATCTTCATCTAGAATTTGAAACTCTTTTTTACATTTTTGACAGGTCAGATTTGTCATATATTAATAATACACTTTTTATTAATCTTTAAAAAGGTTACACAATTTCCTGTTTATAGCAATTTTCACAATACACTATTTCTGGACGATCTGGAGAATAAGAAGTTTCAAATTCATTATTACAACCTTCTTTCATACATTTGCGATGCCAGAGTTCTGCTGGATTTCTTGATTCAAATAATTCATAATTTCTAGTATTTGGACATTTTCGTGGTAATGGAATATTAAATCTTCTATACATATTTAATTCATCTTGAGTTATTTTAAATGCCATTGTGCATTTATGTTCTTGGGCTTTGTTTTTATCTTTATCCCAAGCTTCACAGAGAATTGTTTCTGATAGTATCGAATCATCAACTTCCTTTATTGTGTCTGGTAATTCATTCCATTTCTTGGTTGGTATGTAATTTTTATCTTCTGTATCAAACCAAGGGTATTTATTTTTTGAAGCTTCTTCTTTTGTAATGGGTAAATATTCTTGAGCTAATGTCTCGTTGTAGCAAAAAGGAGAATTTTCTATTGGAAAGAATTCACCATATTGATATTCTCTTCCAAGAGAATCAATAAAAGGAATATCTATCATTTGTTTTTTAATTTTGGTTACTAGTTCTAAATATTCTTCTTTTCTATATTGTTTATTTAAAATGCAGTATTCTTTTTTTCTTAAGGAGATACAACCAAATATATTTTTTACATTGAATGAATCTGCAACATATTCAGTATTAAAATTATTTTCACCATTTACACTAAATAGACAATATGAAGAGAAATCAACATTATTTGAATCATATGCTAAATCTCCTCCATTCACTCCAAATGTATCCATTGAATCTTTTTGTTTAAATCCCCTAATCATGTATTTATTATTTTCTCCTTCGTATGTTAGAAAGGAATTATGTACATTTTTGCAGTTATAAATAAAATTACCAGAAACATTATAATTTTGTTCTCCCGCCATAAATTTATGAAGAACTTTCTTTTTTAGAGTTTCTTTGAATATTTTTATATTTTTATCTAAAGACTCATAAGAATTAAACAGTTCATTTTTAATTTTAATATATTGATCTTTTGAAACTTGCTCGTTAAAAACACAATAGTTTTTATTTCTTAAATTATAACTAAAAATACAGTCTTGGCAGTTTCGACAATCATATAGAAAAGCAGAATTAATACAATTTGTGCACTCAACACTTAAGTTTATCTGATTGCATTTAGTGCAATCTACAGATGAATAACAAAATTCACAATTTTTTAAGAAAATACTATCCCAACAGTCTTTACAGTCTGATAAGGTTTGTCCATAATTACAATTTTCTGAAAACCAACTCCCAAATACGAGATAGCTATCTTTCATATGTGCAGTGTGGTTACAATATTCACTATTTGTATTTGAGGATGAATATAGAGCAGGTTTAGGAATAATGTTTTGCAAAGACTTGAATTGTTCAAAGAAAGATTTAGAAAAATCATAATCTTTTCCATAATCTAATGGTGACCATTTATCACTCCACCAACACTCATGACAATATACAGGGAATAGAGTATTAGTTTTATACATTGAAATCATACTATTTTTACATAGGTCACAATTCCTATGATATAAAGTTCTTTCATTTCTCCATGCAAGACGACGAGCAAGTCGGCATTTTGAACAGAAAGTTGGAATAGGTATTTTCATTTTTTCATAAAATGAAAAATCATCTGATTCAATAATGAATCTATTTTTGCAATTTTGACATATTTTTAAGTTAGTCATATCGATATTATATTTCATTATATATTATTGTCAAGTATTATTATCAAAATATTTTCATTAAGTATTTGTTTTATATGAGTTAAATTATTTATTAATAATTTTGTTCATAAGTATTGACAAATTTGTATGCTTTAATATATACTTAAAATATGGAAAATGAAAACTTAGATTTAAAGAAAAGTTTGGAATATATAGGATTTTCTGAAAAGGAAGTTCTTGTTTATTTAGCTTTACTTTCTATTGGTAAAGGCACAGTTACAGAGATTTCAAGAAAAGCAGGAATAAATCGTCCAACCGGTTATCATATTCTCTCTTCCCTTTCATCTAAAGAGCTTGTAAAAGTTTCAGGGAAAGAACCTAAACAAGAATACGTCGCAGAATCTCCTGATCAGATAGAGAAACTTTTACAAAATAAAATGGAAGAAGATCAGAAGTTTATAAATGAAGCAAGGAAAATTATTCCAGAATTAAAATCAATTCATAATGTTGTTGACCGTCCAAAAGTTTTCTTTTATGAAGGAGAAGAAGGACTAGAAAAGGTTTATGAAGATACTTTAACTTCTCATGAACCTATCAGAGCTTATGCAACAGTTGATGATATGCACAAAGGTTTGAAAAATTATTTTCCTCTTTATTATAAACGTCGTGCAGGAGCTGGGATATCTATTCGTGCAATATGCCCTAAAACAGAAGTTAGTATAGAACGTAAATCTCACGATAAAGAAGAGGCTAGAGAGATAGCTTTTGTTCCATCTGATAAATATTATTTTTCTCCTGAAATAAATATTTATGATAATAAAGTTATGATAGCTTCTTGGAGAGAAAAACTCGGAATCATTATTGAAAGTGAGGAAATAGCTGACGCGATGAAAAAGATTTATGAACTTTCTTGGTCTGAAGCTAAAAGATTAGACAAAGAAATTTAATTCTCTCTTGGTCTATATTGAAGTGCTTCGAGAATATGAGAGGAGGAAATATTGAGAGCTCCTTCTAGATCCGCGATGGTACGGGCGAGTTTGATTGTACGGTGGTAGGCACGAGCAGAAAGTTGGAGGCGTTCAGCACTTTGATTTAGAAGTTTTTTAGTTTCTTCATCTAGTGGCGCATAAATATTTAATTCTTTTACATTCATCTCGCTGTTTGTATTTATTTTTCGTTGTGAAGTTTTGAATCTTTTATTTTGTATTTCTCTTGCATTCCTCACCCTCTGTTTTATTGTATTTGTTTTTTCTCCTTCTTGTATATCATTTGAAAGTTTTTCATAATCTACATTGCCAACTGTCACCCAGATATCTATACGGTCCATTATTGGTCCTGAAAGTTTTCTTTTATATCTATCGAGGTCTCCTTGTTTACAGATACATTCTTTTTGTTTGTTACCTTTATTTCCACAAGGGCAAGGATTCATAGCTGCGACTAAAATAAAGTTTGATGGGAATATTGCTGAACCTTTGGCTCGTGAAATAGAGACGATGTTGTCTTCTAATGGTTGGCGAAGAGATTCCAAAACTCTTTTTTCAAATTCTGGAAATTCGTCTAAGAAAAGCACTCCTCTGTGAGCAAGTGTTACTTCTCCTGGTTTTGGATTAACCCCACCTCCAATCATTGAGACGTAACTCGCAGTATGGTGTGGTGCTCGAAAAGGAGGCTCAGTAATGATTGTATCTTCTAATAATCCGACGATGGAATGTATTCCAGTAATTTCTAAACAATCATCTTTCTCTAAGTCAGGAAGTATTTGAGAGAAGACTCTTGCAAGCATTGTTTTTCCTGTGCCGGGAGGTCCTGACATTGCGATATTGTGTCCACCAGAAGCTGCTATTTCAAGTCCACGTTTGGCACCCTCTTGCCCTTTAATATCAGAGAAATCTATATTGTTTATTTTTTCTTTATGAATAATTTCAGTTTTAGGATATGGGGAAATTTTGTTTCTTTCTTTTTCGATTAGATTCCCTTTTTTATCTTTTTTAGGAATATAGATATGGTCTATAACTTCTTTTAAATTTTTAGCCCCATAGATAATTATATCATCTACCAAAGAAGCTTCTTCTGCATTCTCTATTGGTAAGAATATTTCTTTGAAGCCCAATTTCTTGGCTTCTTGTGTGAGTGGCAATGCCCCTTTTATAGGTCGGAGTTCTCCATTTAAGGAAAGTTCACCCAAGAAAATTTTCCCTTCAGGGTCAAAATTTATTTCTTCTGCAGAAAGCAGATAAGCAAGAGCAATTGCTAAATCAAAATACGGACCTTCTTTTTTAAGATCAGCAGGAGAAAGAGATATAACTATTTTTTGATTTTGATTTTTAGGAGAATCAAATCCTGAATTTTTTAAAGCCGAACTCATTCTATCTTTAGATTCATCCACGGCTTTATCTGGTAGTCCGACTAAAGTAAAAGAATGCAAAGTATTCTTTGTAATGTCTACTTCTACTGTGACAATTTTACCTTTTAAAAGATATGTTTGTGCTGAGTATACTCTTGAGAATGACATAAAAAATTAAAGTCCCCACCAACTTTAAATATGTTGGTGGGGACTTTTAAACTAAACAACTTTTTCCATACAAATCTTACAGGTTCTAGAACTTGGATTTACTTCTAACCTTTCCTCTTCTATTTTATTCTTGCAAATTTCACAAATTCCATATGTTCCTTCTTCTATGTCTTTAAGAGCATGATTAATATCTTCTAATCTAGATTCTAAGGTAGAAAGAGTGCTTGATTTTTCTTCGTAATCTTCTGCTCTGTCTGCTAAGTCTCCTTCATCTGGGACATCTTGAGCTTTTATTTCACTTTCAGGAGTAGCCTCCCAATCGCCAGTCTCTGTATCTTTTTTTCCAAGAGATGCTAGTTCAGTCTCTAATAACTTTTTTTCTTCCAATAACTTTGTTTTATATTTTTCCATACACTAATACTATCATTAATTTAATAATTGGCAATCCTACAATGGTTTTATGTTTTTTAACATTAATCTAGATACAATTTCTTTTATAGCATCTATGCTATCTGTGATGATAAGATTATTTTTATCTACAAACATATAGTAGAGTATTGGTTTGCCATCTTCATTTAAAAGAACTCTAGCATCTTTATTATTTATGATTATGTCTTTCCAAGTCCTTTCACTTATTTGAAGTTTGTTTTCTTTTGTATTAAAGTTAAACAAATCAAACATATCACTTGCCAGTGTCGCTTCCCACTCAAGCATTCCAGCATAAGTATACTCATAATCTTTAATTTGGAATATTAGGAATAATCTAGGATCATTATCTCCACCATTCTTTGTATATGTGCCTAACATGTATAAAGGATTGAGTGATCTAACTAAAGATGAAGGAGCCCCGAATCTCATTTCAGAAAAAATATCTTTTATTTCAAGTTTTTCTTTCACACCGTTTACTTCTTTTTCTAAAGAAATGAGTCTTATGGAATTGTCCTTGTTGGTTATACTTGTATCTTTTTTGAAAGTATTTATTTTTCCTGTTAAATCATTTGTATTGGTCACATCTATTGGAGAAGTTCCATCGTAAGAGATAATAGACTCATCTTTCACTACTTGAACTTTTACATCCTCTTTTGCTTTTTGAGAAAGAACATAATACGTGCCATAGACAGCTCCTGCGATTAAAATAATTCCACCTATAACCCAGAAAATTTTCTTAGTTGGCGTGCCTTCCATCTGTCGGTATACATCATCTCTCTCGTGTTTATTTTGTTCTGCGAGAGCAACTTTAATAACAGAAATTTCATTTTCACGAACAGTATCTGCCATATCTGACATATATGTTCTGACAGTTTTTAAATTATTTTTTTGTGTATCATTTTCATCCATCACTTTTTATTTTTATACTTTAGGTTTAAAAAAATCTTTATCTGCTTCTTTGATAGAAAGATTTAATCTTCCTCTTTCATCGACTTTAATTATTTTTACAGGAACTTTATCTCCCTCTTTAATAATATCAGAAACTTTCTCTACTCGGAATGGGGCTATCTCAGAGATGTGGACAAGTCCTTCAGTCTCACTACTTATCTTTACAAAAGCACCAAAATCCATAATTTTTACAACTACTCCTTCTGCAGTATCTCCTATCTTGTATTCATGAGTCATTTCCTCAATAATTTTTACAGCTTTTTCTGCTCCCCCATTTTTACCTGTTACGAAGACCGTGCCATCTTCTTCTATTGTGATTTCAGTTCCTGTCTCTTCACGGATTGCATTTATATTTTTTCCTCCAGGGCCGATTACCATTCCTATCTGATCTTTTTTAATTTTGACTGTTAGAATCATCGGAGCGTTTGGAGAAATATTTGCACGTGGTGTAGCAATTTCATTTGTGATTGTTTCAAGAATTTGTAAACGAGCAGTCTTTGCACGAACTAGAGCTTCTTTTAAAATTCCAATTTGAACTCCATCAACTTTTACATCTAGTTGAATAGCGGTGATTCCATCTTTTGTTCCAGCAACTTTGAAATCCATATCGCCGTAGTGATCTTCTGGTCCTTGAATATCAGTCAAAAGAACGTATTTATTTATATCAGATTCACTCGCCATAAGCCCTATAGAAATTCCTGCAACAGGAGTTTTGATTGGCACTCCTCCATCCATCAAAGCGATAGTTGCCGCACAGATAGATGCTTGGGAAGTGGAACCATTTGAAGCAGTGGATTCTGATACTACACGAATAGTGTAAGGGAAATTTATTTTTTCTGGTATCACAGGAGTGAGAGCTTTCTCTGCGAGAAAACCGTGACCCATTTCTCTTCTGTTTATTCCTCCGACTCTACCGGTCTCTCCTCCTGAATATGGAGGGAAATTGTAATGATGCATGAAACGCTTTTTTGATTCAGATTCCATACCTTGAACAGTTAGCATGTCTTCTGGTCCACCTAAAGCTAATACGGAAAGAACATGAGTCTCACCTCTATAGAAGATTCCAGAACCGTGTAACACATCTGATATCCCCCCAGCTTTTGCAAAAAGTTTTCGGACCTCATCTACTTTTCTTCCATCAGCACGGATTCCTTTCTCAAGTGCCATTGTGTGAAACATAGTATCAAGGGAACTATGAAGGTAATCTTCACTTGCACTTTTGATAGGTTCATCAACTTCGTCAGGATATTTTTCTTCTAATATTTCTTTCCAGAGTTTTTCGGCTTCACTTGTAACTTTTTTACTTTCTTTTGTGAAAAGTTTTTCTACAAGCATTGGTTTTATTTTCTCATCAAATAAAGATATGATACTACTCTCTATTTCTATTTTTGGAAATGAAAGTTTTTCTTTTCCAGATTCACTTTTTAATTTCTTTTGGAAGTCTTCCCATTTTGTTATCTCACTTGAAGCCAAATCAAAACATTGACCCATTTCATCTTCAGATAACTCATAAGACATAGCTTCTATCATATTGATAGTTTTATCTTTTCCACAAACAAGTAGATCAAGAGCATATACAGACTCATCGGCATTTGGAATGTAGTGATTTACTTTTAGATTATTATCTTCTTTAGTTTTACTTATTTGAACTGCACCGATTGGTCCATTCCATGGAATGTCAGACATTCCAAGTGCTATAGATACAGCATTGATGCCTAGAGTTTTCGGATCTGTTTCACCAACTGCGATTACAGTTACAATTACTTGAACTGCATTTTTAATATATTGGTCGAAAAGTGGACGGATGGTGCGGTCGATCATTCTGGCTGCAAGAATTGCTTGGTCACTTGGACGACCTTCTCTCTTATTGTATTGGCCACCTAAAATTTTCCCCGCTGCATAAAACTTTTCTAAATACTCAACTGTAAGATTGAAGAATCCTAAATTCTTACTTCCATCTTTTGATATGACGGCTGTAGCCATCACTACTGTGCCTTCACTTTTTAATATTACTGAACCATTCGCTTGGTTCGCTAAATCTGAAAACATTGCGACAATTTTCTTGCCACCGATCTCTACCTCGTATTCTTTACTTTGCATAATTTTTTTAGCTAGTCTCCAGACTCTAGTTTTGAAACCCATAATTACCTGTCTATGGCTTCAACTCTAATTGTCCAGAGATTAACCTGTATTACCTATTAATACCTAAAGCATAGCAAAAAAAGCGTTTATTGACAAACAGATTTGATAGTGTTAATTTTAAGTTAAATTTTAAAATTGAATAAAACCATTTAAATTAAAAAGTATGGAACAAAAATCTATTGTTGTTGATTCGGTAACACCCTTACAAAAATTTATTGTAGTTGGTGCTTCTGGTGCTATGGGGCGACTCATAATTAAAAAAGCTGTTTCTCTTCGGCATACTATTTTGCATGGGATAGTTGGACCCAAAGATAAAACGGAGTATGTTTCTCTTGGAAATGGAGAATTAGGTGTACTTTTACTTAAAAAAATTAATGAATTTGACTGGAGGCATCTTGGTATCTATCATGAGAATGATGACTACAAGCCAATTATTATTGATGCTACTCACGAGTCTGTTGTAAAAGAAAACTGGGAAAAATATTACAAACATTTAGGCTTCCCTGTTATCTTCATCACAACTGGAATTACTAAAGAAGATCTTGTTGGTTTTAAGAACCATACGTGGATCGCTTCACCAAATGCTTGTCCCGAACTTGTTAGTGCACTTTTGGATTTTAAGAATATGCATGGCAGTGGGTGGGCTGTTTCTGAGAAATCAGGAGCTATTCGTTATGGAATTACTGAATCTCATCAAGGTCCTGATCCAGCAAGAAATTTTTGGGGTAAGAAAAATCCGAGCTCGACAGCTAAATTTGTGGATGATTGTTTAACTAAGGCCGGATACGAAAGAGTTTACTTCGAGTCCATTCGTGATCGCAGTACACAGCTTCTCATGGGAGTTCCTCAGAAATATTTGGATGGTCATGCTTGGCATACATATCGATTTATGTTTAAAGACAAAGAACAATCCGAACATGTTTTGGGACTCCTTGGTTTATTCATGGATGAGTTAAATGAGTATGGTAAGTATGAAACGGAAGCGTCTTTTGGTTATATGAAATCCACCAGCGAGGATCGTTCATTGGTTTTTGGATTAAAGTTTGATGATCATAATTTGTGGTTCTCGCATTTTGTTAATGGACGGCAACCTTATGTTGATGGGCTCTTTTCAACGCATTTTGGGTTAGGGAATTTTGTCGCTCGTATTATAAATCGTGAACCAGCGATTTATGATATGTTTGATTTTGCTTAACTTTGTTATTTTTTAAATTAAAAAAATCACAAAAACACCTTGGTATTATATCAAGGTGTTTTTTGCATCTGTTTTTAGAAAATTAGATACTTTCTTGGATTTACTGAAAGGTCTAGGAAGTCATCGGCTTGCTCCTTCAATTTCATTGAAGAACTTTTGCCAAATGATACAACCTCAACTTGAACACCAGACGTACTCTGTAAATACTCTACTAGTGGGATGAAGTCTCCATCACCTGCGACTAGAACTACTGCATCTAATTTGGGAGCCATCTTCATAATGTCTACCGCTATGCCTACATCCCAGTCGCCCTTCTTAGCGCCACCGGAAAATATTTGTAATTCTTTTGTTTTGGTTTCTATTCCTAACTTTGTTAATGCATCAAAAAAGTTTTTCTCTTCACCTCCTTCACTTGTTATAACGTATGCAACTGCGCGGACGAGTTTACGTCCAGCAACTGCATCTTTCAAAATTGCTCCAAAGTTTACTTTTCTTTTATATAAATTTTTAGCAGAGTGATATAGATTTGATGTATCTATAAAAACTCCTACTCTTTGTTCTTTATGTTTTATTATCATAAATTTTTTTTTATTTTTTTTATTAAAATTTCGACCTATGTAGTAATGATACTACTTTATCAGTTAATAACAAAAAACCCTGACCGAAGTCAGGGAATTTTGTTTAAGCTTTTATCTTTTTAACTTCTTTCTCGTGACGGGATTTATCTGTTTTTTCTAGGTATTTAAGGTGAGTTCTACGGTCGGCTACCATTTTGATAAGTCCACGACGTGAATGATTGTCTTTCTTGTGGATTTTAAGATGGTCTGCTAGTTCGTCTATTCTTTTAGACAAAACAGCGATTTGAACTTCAGGACTTCCTGTATCTTTATCATGAAGCTGATTCTTCTTTATAATATTTTGCTTTTTCTTTGTTGTTAACATGATAGGCATATACTAGCACAAAATCTTAATAATTGCAAGCCCCATATGGGAATGCTATAATTATTGTGCGACTCATAAAAAGAGGCAATATTATGGCATCAATACTTGAACAACTTAAAAGAGAATTTCTTGAACACGTAGAAATTGAAAAAGGAAACAGTTTAAAAACTGTAAATAATTACGACCACTATATAAGTCGTTTTTTTGAGTTTGCTAAAATTAGTGACCCTAAGGATATTACTGATGATAAGATCAGAGAATTTAGACTTTTCCTAAATAGACAACCTGGGGTGAAGGTTCGTGGACAGCAATCTTCTACTTTAAAGAAGAATACCCAAAATTATCATTTGATAGCTCTTCGGTCTTTTCTTAAATATTTAATGAAGCGGGGTATCACTTCCCTTTCGCCCGATAGGATAGACTTGGCAAAAATAAAAGAGAGGTCTTTGGATTTGATTTCTTCTCAAGAACTTGATCGTTTATTGAATGCCCCAAATATGAATAATGGAAAATCTGTTTCGACATTTTCTCAGTTAAAGATTCTCAGAGACAAAGCAATTCTTGAATTATTTTTTTCTACTGGGCTTCGTCTCTCAGAACTTTGTTCTTTAAATAGAGATTTGGATTTGTCTAAAGATGAATTTTCTATCAGAGGGAAGGGAGAAAAGGTTCGAGTAGTGTTCTTATCTTCTTCAGCTAAAGATGCGATAAGAGAGTATTTGAAAAATAGGAAAGATTTAGATGAACCACTCTTCATACAATATTCAAGAAATGGAGCAAACGGGAACCGATTAACACAGAGGTCTATAGAGCGAATAGTAAAATACTATGCAATAGTAGCTGGAATATCAAAAAAAGTTACTCCTCACGTGATTCGTCACTCGTTTGCTACAGATTTACTTTCAAATGGAGCAGACATTCGTTCAGTTCAAATGATGCTTGGTCATGCAAATATTGCAACAACACAAATATATACACATATAACAGACAAGCAACTCCGCGACGTGCACAAGAAGTTTCACAGTAATTAGATAACGTTTATTATTAATATAATATTTTAGATTTTTTACAAAAACACTCCACAAGAATATTCTTTTAAAAAACTCCAACAAATAGCTCTCCTCGAAGGGTCCGCATAATTTCTTGCTAGAAATTTGCTCAGTGCTCGGGTCGTCACCCTCCGCCGGCCCCTTCTCAAAGACTATTTGTTTACGTTTTTGAAACACGGAATAAGAAATGTTCTCGAGGGAACCCTTTCGCAGGCCGACTGGGCCGAGAAGAGCAATTTCCTAGTAAGGAAATATGCGTGGTGAGTCCGAGAATATTTTTATGGAGTGTTTATACTTTTTCGTGTTAAAATATATATTATGAAAATAATTTCTTGGAATACAAATGGATTAAGGGCGACGGCGAGGCAAGGAAATCTCATTCCCCTTTTTGCATATAACAATGCCGATATTGTTTGTCTACAGGAAACTAAATGTGAACCTGATCAGCTTGATGACTCTACAAGAAATTTGAAAGGTTACAATTCTTATTTCTCATTTTCCAAACTTAGAAAAGGTTATAGTGGTGTCGCAATTTATTCTAAAACAGAACCTCTAAAAGTAGAGTATGGAATGGAAATAAAAAAATTTGATGATGAAGGACGAATGCTTGTAGCTTATTACAAAGATTTTGTTTTGATAAATTGTTACTTTCCTAACGCAGGAGTGGATCCAGAAAGACTAAAGTATAAACTAGAATTTTATGATGCATTTTTGAAATTTATAAATAAATTAAAAAAATCAGGACACAATGTAATTTTTACTGGAGATGTGAACACAGCTCACAATGCTATAGACCTTGCTCGTCCAAAAGCAAATGAAAATAATACAGGCTTTCTTCGTATAGAAAGAGATTGGCTTGATAAAGTTGTGAAGAATGGTTTTGTAGATATTTTCCGAAATTTTTATCCAGATAAAAAAGATGTCTATACTTATTGGGATATGAAAACTTTTGCTCGTTCTAGAAACGTCGGCTGGCGTATTGATTACTTTTTCACTAATGAATCTTTTATAAAAAAAGTAAAAAGTTTCAAAACCCTCTCAAACTATCCCGGCTCTGATCACTGCCCAATAATGATTGAGATTAAATAGTATGGTTGACAGTTGACAGTCAACTGTCAACCATGTATACTTTCCTTATGACGACAGATACAGCAGAGAAAATAATTGAATATATAAAATCAAAACAACAAGTTACTCCCAATGAACTGACGAATTATCTTGGCATTTCTAGGCAAGCTTTTTATAAACAAATAACCAAACTAATAAAAGATGGAAGTGTTTACAAAACCGGCCGACCACCGAAAGTTTTCTATTTGATTAAAGAGAAAAATGTTATTAAAAATGATGAAATAATAAAATCAGGTCTTAGAAAAATTATTGATAAAAATTATCTTATTATTACTCCAGCAGGAGAAATGAAAAATGGGATAGATGGATTTTCATATTGGTGCTATAGGAATAATCTTCCACTTGGGAAAACTGCAGAAGAGTATGTGAAGACACTTGCAAAATATGATGCTTGGAAAAAAGATGAAATGATAGATGGAACTCAAAAACTAAAAGGGTCTTTCGAAGAAATTGGTTTGGATAAAATGTTTTATTTGGATTTCTATGCAATTGAAAGATTTGGCAAAACAAGACTTGGGCAACTACTTCTCTATGCCAAACAAAGTCAGGATAAGAAAATGATAAGAAAAATAAGTGATGAAGCACGCTCCCCTATTTTGAAATTGATTAAAAAATACCAGATAGACGCTGTGGCTTTCATCCCTCCTACAGTTAAGAGAGAAGTTCAACTAATGAAGGAATTGAAAAATTCTTTGGCTTTGTCTCTTTTGGAAATTAATTTGGTTAAAGCAAGGACAGAAGTTATAGTTCCACAGAAAACTCTTAGTAAATTAGAAGACCGAATAGAAAATGCTCGTAAGTCTATATTTGTGAATGATAAGAAGACTTGCAAGAATATACTTCTAATTGATGATGCTGTCGGCTCTGGCGCAACTCTTAATGAAACCGCTCTGCAAATTAAAAAAATGAAGTTCTGCTCTGGGAAAGTAATTGGTCTTGCTATTACTGGTAGCTTCAAAGGATTTGATGTGATAAGCGAAGTTTAAAGTTAATTCTAAAATTCCCCCAGAAAGGGCCTAAGGCCCTT
>Ga0302292_1001238_pt1 | contig 16724 bp, 19 predicted proteins | sample III_Fen_N2_1_FD_194553 | JGI IMG/M metagenome (GOLD analysis project Ga0302292, IMG submission 194553) | Peat permafrost microbial communities from Stordalen Mire near Abisko, Sweden - III_Fen_N2_1 | ecosystem: Environmental > Terrestrial > Soil > Wetlands > Permafrost | place: Sweden: Abisko...
ACAAAGTCGCTTCAGTAAAATCACCTTACGCTTTTGCGTTCGCTGGTTTTGCTCCCGCTTTCGCCTAACTTTAGGTCCGGTGGGTGTCCACTCTCTCTACATCCGATACAGAGAATGGGCATAATTTATCGGGTTACGATTTTATAACAGCTTGATATAAAATCAGACAATTTAAAGCTCGGTGTTTATTTTTTTTGTATACCCTCTAGAATAAACATTTAAACCCAATTGGATATACTAAACATGTAGACTTATATAAGATTTCCCCTTGCACGCGGGTTCGATTCCCGCCATCTCCACATTATAAAAATCCCAACTCGTTTGGGATTTTTATAATGTGGAGATGAGCTTTGTCTCTGCAGACAAAGCGTGCGGGAATCGAAAGACTTTTCGTTCTCTGTTGTTAAACAGAGCGAAAAGTACCTGAACATGTAATGTTCGATAAGTGTACTCACGGTCCCGCCACAAGTAATAATATTTATTTATTTTATCTAAACTAATGAGTATTATAATGTGCATCAGTTATAGAAATAATATAAAAAATCCTTTGTAGAATAAAAAAGAATATCCTTCCCTTATCAGAATCAATAAACAATTCTTTGACTTCAGCGTCTGGATGTAATCCATTATAAAGGACACTGTAGTCACCCTTATCATCAATAGGTTTTGTTTTAAAATTTTTTAAATCATTTTCACAACAAAGACTTGTGCCAATTTCCTTCATTAGTCTTAATGCTTTTAGTGCTCTTTTTTTATCAATATTATCTATACCACACTCCCTTGTTTTGTATTTTCCAAAAGAAATCAAAAAGGGGGAAGATTCTGGGTCGTCCTGGGACTGCGAAATCTGAGGTATTTCTTCTGGAATTAAAGATTCATTATCTAATAAATTGCTGGCCTCTTCTGGAATAGACATAAAATCTTATTTTATTTACCAACCTGTTTTAACTTAGAAGAATAAAATTCTTTTATCGAATCAATTTTTATTTCATTTTCAGAAATTTCATCTACATCTAATCCTATTCTTGCTTCTTGCCAAGGTGATTCTGAATGAGTTAATGCCTCTAAATATCCTGAGTCAAATTTTCCATAAACTGACCATACCTCATCAAGAAATTCTTTAATATCACTGGGGATTTTTTCGATAAAATCAATATCAACTTCTTTTATTATTGGATTTGAATTAAATAATTTAAAATCAAAATACAATTCTCGTACTACTGGCCCATGCACCCAAGCCTCAATTTTCTCAGTAAATAAAACTGAAGATTTTATAGCCAAAAACCAAGCTTGACTATAATAGACTAGTTTTTGTAATTTTTTATTTGTTATTGGTCTAGGAGGTACAGAATTATTAGATTTCCAAATAAAGTAATCAGCGACATCTTTAGCCGAGACTATTTTTTTATTTTCATTCATGTTCATATTATATCACAAGACACTACCATAAAAGCAAAAAGTTATCAACAGGATTGAAAAATTTAAAAAAAATTTTAATAATCAATTGATAACTAGCAAGGACTGTTCTTTCTAGTTAAGGTTACTATTATAATAAATCACATATCTAATATATTAGCCGCTCTAATTTGAAAATCTCTCATTTTAAAGAAAAAATCTTCAGTGTTGGTATCTTTAAATACTGCATCTCTAAATGGTTTAAATATAAAACAAGTCGCAATATCATTAACAATGAGAGTAATAGCATTTTCTATCACATAATCTTGAGATGTTTCAACTCCTCTGTGTAATCTCATTGAAATCATATTTGGATGAGCCAAATTGCTTAAATACTTATAAATCTTTTGGGATGTTTTACCATCAGAAACCCAAGGAGGGATGAAATCTTTAATATCTTTCCCTTTTGGAATATTCTTCCATCCTCTAAGCGTTGGGTTTTTTGTTAATCTGTCTTGATAAGAAAAAAATTCCTCAGCTTTTGCTGAAGATACAGGAGAACCAAATATATAGAAAAAATCTCTAAGCATTTCGTGATTATATCTTTGAATCAAAGTGGCAGATAAAGTGTCCATTAATTCTAAATGCTTCTTTATGGCTAATAAATTAACGTAAAACCTAGAACCAAAACTACGAGCAACTGCTAATTCATCTCTTTCTTCATTAAATACACCTAAGGAATCTAAAAAGGGCTTAATTTCATTGATAAAATCAGTCAATAGTTTCTCAGTTAAAACTTTTCTTTCCATAATATCCTTATATTATCATTATTCTTTATAATTCCTATACGCACAAAAAAATATTAAATTGCCTTTCTAATACATAGCTGTTTTGATATACTTAATCTATATCAGATTAATCTTAGTAATTAGAATATTAACTATATGAAACAAAATGCAAAAGTTATTTTAGTAATATATTACATAGTCGCAACAGTAGTCTTTGCTGATATGATAGACCGTTGGGCTTCTAATGGTGGAATTTATAATCTATTAGCAGGGTTAATTCTAGCTTTTGTATTACATTCTTTATGGAAAATGGTATACAAAGAAAAACTTAAAAAATAAAATGTATTATAAATTTTTAATTTTAGACTCTTCAATTGCAGATTATATTACAGCTTTTTCAGCAATGGGAGCAGTTATTGTTGCTATTTATGGTTTTAACGAATGGAAACGTCAATTAAAAGGCAAAACAGATTATGAAACAGCAAGAAGATATTTAAAATCTGCTTTAAAATTAAGAGATGCAATGAAATATGTTAGGAATCCATTTATACCAATAGCAGAAATGGAAAAAGCATTTAAAGAAAATGGTATAGAAGATGGAAATTACGGAAGCAATGAAAAAACAAACAGAGCTGTCTATTCTGTTCGTTGGAAAAAAGTAACAGAAGCAGCTACTGACCTAGAAGCAGAATTACTGGAAGCAGAAGTTTCTTGGGGAAGGGATGCAATAAAAGCACAAGACGATTTGGATAGTTTAGTAAGAGAGCTAAGAGTCATAGTTACTTTATTTTTAAATGGAACCCCAAGAGAAGGAGAAGAGCATTTAATTTACGACACAGGAGAAAATGACCCCTTCTCTAAAAAAATAAACACTGCAATAGAAAAGATTGAGAATTACCTTAAACCGTATTTGAAATAATATATCTAATACCCTCATTGTATCTTTATAACAACTAATCTAACTAGCATTTTCAAGCATATTTTTAATTTTTTATTGCCTGGATAATAAACCCAAAAGCGAGAAAATAATCTTTTAAGGCACTTAACGTATTACCCGCCAGCTCCACAATGTTTGACAAACTAACATAATTATGCTATACTATAAAGAGTAATCTCGTTCTTTGATATTTTTGGTTTTAAAGATATTTATTGAATTTTCTTTGTTCCCCTGTTTAGAGAGACAAAGAAAATTCAGTAAACCTAATTATAAAATCAAAAAAAATGAAAAATTTTGAAACTATTTCTGTTTTGTCTGTCATTACAGGAATAACCCTAAAAAGAAATGCTACATATAAAGATGTGGTTGAGATTATCACTTATGTAGGCAGTGGTGACAATCCTGAAAATTATTGTGCGGAGAGTTTTTCATTATTCTGGAAACTCAATGGAAAAACAATCGTCCAAGAAATTCTTTCACAACACCCTGAATTATTACACTGCCAAGAAGAATCAACAAAATTAAAAGATGTGTTAATTGGTGAAGAATGGTGTGATTGGGCCAAAGATAAAATAATCAAATTGGGAGTCACCATTTCTTTAGCTCCCACTAAGATTAATATAATACAAGTTGGACAACCACAATTTTTAGGTAAAAATTAAAATATACCTGCAACGAGAAAACTCGCTTGCGGGTTTTTTTATACCCCCTCCTCACAAACTATATAAATAGATTTGTTAGATTTTGTTTTTTGTTTAACATTATGTGGACATCCCAAGAATCGAACCATTTGCCTTAATCCCCTAAAGTAGTAATATGAAAAAAATACCCGTTATGCTCATCCCTAAAAATAAATACATATGGAAACACTTAAATTTATTGGAGCAATCCTATTTTATTATTTGTTAGTTGGTTTTATCTTTCTGTTAATCTGCGAAATAACAATATCGTTATTAAGAAGACTAAAAAGAACAAAAAAACTTGCTTTTGTCTTATTTCCTTCTGGAATAACCTCTGCCTTAAAAATTAATTTGGTTATACTTTGGCCACTCATGATGAAAATTTTTATCCAAGTAATCAAAATGAAGTTCACAAAAGACAAAGAGGTAAAAAATGAAATAATTAAAACAAAAAGTAACTTTCAAGAACGCTTGGAAAGAATGGCAGATGAAAACAAGGAAAAGAAAGCAGATACTACTAAAAGTAAGTTTCAACAACATTTAGAAGAAATGGCTGCTAAAAAACCTTAGAGTCCCTGATACCAAAAAGGCCCGCAATCCGCAGGCCTTTTTATTTACCCCACCAACCTCTCCAACCTCTTTATATTTTCTTCTATTATTTTTAGACCCTTCTCAAAGAAACTTGGATCTCTAACATCAATACCAATATCCATAAAAATATCTTCAGGGCTTTTACTTCCTCCAGCACTTAAAAAGTGCTCAATCTTATCTTTAAAGTTTTTGTCTTTTTTATACTCAGAATACAATACATCACTAATCAAAGCGCCAAATGCATAAGAGTATACATAGAAAAATCTTCTGATGTGAGACCAATACACAAAGCTGTAGCCGTCCTCGTCCTTGAAATCAAAAACTGGACCTAAGTAACTTTTCATATGTTTATTCATCAATCGAGCAATGTCCTCTTTTGGTAAATATCCCACTCTCCTAATCTCTTGGTGTAATTCTTTTTCAAAATTAAAACAAGCTATTTGTCTAAAAATACTTTTAATACTGTTGTCTATCTTATTGTGCAAAGCTAATATTTTTTCCTTTTCTGAAAGTTTTTCGAATATCTCCTCGAAGACAAAATTTTCAAAGAGAGTGCTAGCTGTTTCAGCTACTGATATAGTGTAATCAGCATAGACCGGAGTCTGTTTTTGAGAGAGTTCCGTATGAAATGCATGACCCATCTCGTGCCCCAGGGTAACAACTGAATTAAAATTATTAGTATGATTCAATAAAACCACAGTTGGTAATCCATAAGTTCCCCAACAATAAGCACCTCCCCTTTTGCCTTTATTTGGATAAACATCTATTTGTCCTTTTCCCAAATACCGACTAAAAATATCTGAATATTTTGAATCAAATTTTGAAAAGGAAGAAGAAATGATCTTAATAGCTTCATCAAAAGAAAACTCTTTTTTAAATTCACCAATCTTAGCAGACCTATCAATGTACTCTAATCTTTTTTCTTTTAAAAGCTTGGCCTTAATTTTATAAAAACGTTGTGAAATTTTAAAATTCTTGGTTACCACATCAACCAAGCATTCAATCGTTTTCTCTTCGTTTTCATATCTTTTCACTGTTTCAGAATAAGGCTTATCATAACCTCTTAGCTCGTCATTGATTTTTTTATTTGAAACAATTGCATTTATTTCAGCTTCAGAAAAATCTGAAATTGATACTAGTTTTTCTGATATTAATTTTGCTAAATTCCTTCTATCTTTAGTGTTAGATTCAGTAGTTAAACCAAAAGCTTCATTTATAGAAATGTTCTTATTCTTAAATCTTATCTCTTGGTTATTTAATGTTTTAGATAAGCCATCAACCCACATAGAATGGGCGGGAGTATCTAGAAGATTTATTACTTTTTCCTCTGCCTCTGACAGTTCATGCTTAGCACCATCAAAAACCTTTTTCAAAAAGTAATGGAATTTTTGAAGACTTTCATCTTTCAGAAAAATATCCTGAGTGTCTCTGTTGATTTTTCCTAAACTTAATTTGAAAAATATTAATTTATTAATTAACTTATTAGTTTTTTCAGTGAATTCGTTTACCTTGGCAATTACAAATTTATTATTTGAATCGACATCTCTTCTCAATAAAAAATAATGAAGTGGCTTGCCTGATTCAGGCATCGCAAATAATTTTTCATAATCCTGACAAGCTGAAAATAATTTTTTACTATCACTTAAATAAGTATCGGTTTCCTTGTATTTCTTCTCAAAAGAAATAACTGCTTGCTCAAAATTTTTAAAGTCTAAATCAATTTGATTGTCCTTATCATTTTTATAAAAAAGTTTAAAATTCCACTTTGTTTTGGTCATATTTTTCATAACTGAATTATATCATAATTATTTATATGTAGACCAAATAGAATAAATAATCATTACAAACAAAGCGGGTTAAATTTAAACATTAAAAATATTTATATAAATAAGGGTTTTAAAAATAAAATAATAATATTTTATAAAACTTTATAAAATACCTTGACTAATACCCCCAGGGGGTATATGCTCTAAGAATGAACAACAAACAAAAACTAATTCGTCGTTTAAAGATTATTGAAGGACAAGTTCGTGGCTTACAAGAAATGATCGAGAATGACGTCTATTGTATAGATGTCATTACTCAGACTTCTGCCGTGAAGCAAGGACTCTCAGGAGTCGAAGATGCTTTAATGGAAAGTCACCTAGGTACATGCCTTGTACATCAAATACAAAAAGGACAGACAAAAAAAGCCACAGAAGAGATATTAAAAGTTTACGGACTTAAAAGGAAATAATTTTAAAAATAAATCAAATATATGCAAAAAATTTCAACATATTTATCAGTTTCATTAATAGTAGTTAGTTTTATTATCGGCATAGGGGCGGGATATTCATTTACTCCACAGTATTCCCTATCTATGTATGACAAAAGCAGTATGGACCTTGGCCGTGCGGATAAATGGGTAGACTTAAGATACATCAATGCAATGATTGCCCACCATAGAGGAGCGATACTCGTGGCTAAACAGGCAGAACAAAGCCAACGACCAGAAATAACATCTCTAGCAAAAGAAATACAAACAAATGAACCAAAGTCTATCGCAGAACTTTATGCTTGGAAAAAATCTTGGTATGGTGACACAAAAAAGTAGCGGACCCTATCGTTCCCAATCTCGGGACTTACAATGACACTTTTGACTTAAGATTCTTGAATGCAATCATAGCTCACCATCAAAATGGATTAATAATGACAAACGATATCAAAACCAAATCATCCAGGAATGAGATACTTAATAATGCAAATGCGGTGGATAAATTCTTAACTGATACAGGAGTAATGCTAAAAGAATGGAGAAAAACTTGGTATAACATTTAAAAATATGACAAATAAAACATTTAAAGTAAAAGGAATGCATTGTGCTAGCTGTTCAGCTATCATAACAAAGAAATTATCTAAATTGGATGGCATTAAAGATGTAAATGTAAATTTTGCTACAGAAAAAGCAAATATCGATTTTGATGATAATAAAGTAACTATAGAGCAGATGAATGATGAGATAGGCAAACTAGGCTACACAATTCACAATCAAAATGATGCAATAAAAAATAATAATGACGTAACCAACATGAGCCCTGAAGAGCATACAAAAATGTCTGGTATGGACCATAGAGAACATTTAGGGCTAAATACTTCAAACAAGGAGAAGGAAAAAGAACTTCTAGATCAAAAAACAAAAGCGCAGTTTGTCCTCCCTTTAGCTTTATTTATCTTCATTATCATGATGTGGGACATAGGAGCAAAAACACTTTCTTTTATTCCCAATTTACCAATCCCGATGCAATTATGGAATATAATCTCGATGGTTCTTTCTACTGTTGTTATTTTCTGGATTGGTAGACCTTTTGTTGTCGGATTTGCTAGATTTATACAATACAGAGTTGCAAATATGGATACCCTCATAGGTATCGGTACTTTAACTGCATACATCTATAGTTCTCTTATTACTCTATTCCCACAAATCCAAATTGCAATGAAACTTCCAGATTACACTTATTTTGATGTAGTAATAGTTGTTATAGGGTTTGTAACCTTCGGCAAGTATTTAGAATCAAGATCTAAAAAAAGAACTGGCGAAGCAATAGAAAAACTATTAGAGCTTCAAGCTAAAACGGCATTGGTTATCAGAAATGGTATAGAAGTTCTTATTCCTGTAAGCGAAGTTGTAATCGGCGACATCATAATAGTAAAACCAGGAGTAAAGATTCCCGTAGATGGAAAAATAATACAAGGAAATACTTCTATAGATGAAGCCATGATAACCGGTGAGTCAATACCTGTTGATAAAAAAGTTGGTGATATAGTCATTGGGGCTACAATAAATAAACAAGGGAGTTTTCAGTTTAAGGCCACTAAAGTAGGAGGAGAAACAATGCTCGCTCAAATAATAAAAATGGTAGAAGAGGCCCAAGGAAGTCGTGCTCCGATACAAGCAATGGCAGACAAGATTTCTAGCATCTTCGTACCTGTTGTCCTTTGCATCGCATTTTTTACACTACTTGTCTGGATATTTGTCGGGGGTGCACTCATAGGCTCATCTCTTGCTATCTCATATGGAATTCTATCTTTCGTAGGAATATTAGTCATTGCTTGTCCTTGCGCTCTGGGACTTGCTACACCTACAGCAATTATCGTCGGAGTAGGACTTGGAGCAGAACATGGAATCCTTATTAAAAATGCAGAAAGTTTAGAACTTCTTAGCAAGGTAGATACAGTAGTCCTTGATAAAACGGGAACAATCACAAAAGGAAAACCAGAGGTAACTGACATAATAATCTTGGATAAAATATATAACGAAAATGATATTTTGAAACTAGCTGGAAGCGTAGAAAAGCTTTCTGAGCATCCTCTCGCCCAATCTATAGCAGATAGTGCAATAAATAAAAATATTCCACTTGTAACTGCAACAGATTTCCTATCTATGGAAGGTATTGGGGTAAAAGCAATCGTAGATAATAAAAATATTTATGTTCATAAACCAGAAATAAATTATACTAATACAAATTTAAAAACACTCCAGGAAGAAGGTAAGACTGTGGTAGTGGTGGAAGTAGACAGTAAAAAAATTGGGTTAATCGCTCTAAGCGATACAATCAAAGACAATGCAAAAGAAGCCATAAATAGACTTCATAAGAGAGGTATCAAAGTCATAATGCTAACTGGAGACAATCATCTAGCGGCTATGTACATAGCAAAGCAAGTAAACATTGATAATATATTTGCAGAAGTACTACCAAGTGAAAAAACAGGAAAAATAAAATCTCTCCAGGACGAAGGCAGAATTGTAGCGATGGCAGGAGATGGTATAAACGATGCACCAGCGCTCACACAAGCAAACGTGGGAATAGCCATGGCAACAGGTTCAGACATTGCCATAGAATCAGCAGGCATAGCTCTCCTTCATGGTGACATATATAAGATTTCTCAAGCAATAGATCTTTCCAAATCAACAATGAGAACAATCAAACAAAACCTTTTTTGGGCATTCATATATAACATCATAGGGATACCAGTTGCCGCAGGACTACTCTACCCTATTTGGGGAATTGTACTTAACCCAATATTTGCAGGATTAGCTATGGCATTTTCAAGTGTTTCCGTCGTCGGGAATTCGCTTAGATTAAAAACTAAAAAAATATAAATTATTATGGAAGAAAAAAAATACACCTTTCATGTTCATGGTATGCACTGCAATGCTTGTGTGATACTGACTGAAAGTGAAATAAGCGAATTACCTAATGTTAAAAGTGCTAAATCAAATCTTAAAAATAACTCTATGGATATAGAGGGAGACTTCGGAGACAAAGATACTCTACAGATCGCAGAAGAATTAACTTTGATACTTAAACCTCATGGATATACTCTTTCCCTTGAAAAAGAAGTTAAAGATAAAAAATGGTCCGACTTCAAGATCGCGATACCCATAGCGATACTCTTCATGGGACTATTTATACTTTTACAAAAAATAGGGCTGGTGAACCTAGTTAGCGTTTCTAAAATGACTTACGGGACTGCATTTATTATAGGGATAATTGCTTCACTCTCTTCTTGTTTAGCTATTGTTGGAGGACTCGTACTTTCAATGTCAGCAACTTTTGCTCATGAAGGTGATCGAGTCAAGCCTCAATTACTTTTTCATGGAGGAAGACTCGTTTCATTCTTTATTTTAGGAGGAGTTATTGGGGCTCTCGGTAGTGTCTTTACTCTAAGTACTTCAGCGACCTTTACTTTAGGAATATTTGTAGGCATTATTATGCTCATCATGGGAATCAATCTTTTAGATATTTTTGCTTTTACAAAGAAAGCTCAAATAAGTATGCCTAAATTTATCTCAAAGAGAGCGTATGGTATCTCTAAATTAAATCACTCCTTAACTCCTCTTTTAGTCGGCATCGCTACGTTCTTCTTACCGTGTGGATTTACCCAATCAATGCAAATATATACTCTCTCGACCGGAAACTTCTTTAGTGGAGCTTTGACTATGTTCGCCTTCGCCTTGGGAACTCTTCCAGTATTGACTCTTGTAAGCTTTAGTTCATTTAGTATTAAGGATAATAAAAATTCTGGAATATTTTTTAAAACAGCTGGGATTATTGTCATTCTTTTTGCTATAATTAATATCCTAAACAGTTTGGTCGTAATAGGATTAATCAAACCAATATTTAATTTTTAATTAAAAATTATGAATAAAACAACTATCGCAATTTTGATATCTGCTGTTTTAATTGTTTCTGCTATTTTTCTAACATCAAACAAAAAAAGTACAGACAACAATATTCCTAATAAAACACAACAGTCGATAAATAATGTCTCCGAAACGGAAGGTAAACAAATAATAGAAATAACAGCCAAAGGCGGATACACCCCTAGAAAAAGTATTGCTAAGGCTGGAATACCTACAATTTTACGTTTTAATACAAAAGGGACTTTTGATTGTTCTTCTTCTGTTAGAATTCCCAGTATGAATATATTCAAAAATCTTCCTCAATCAGGTGTAGCAGACATAGATTTAGGTTCGCAAAAGGCAGGTACCCTGCAAGGGTCATGCGGAATGGGAATGTATCCATTTGAAATAGAATTTCAATAATTATTTTATTAAAAAATCCATCATCTCACGCTATAGCGTAAGATGATGGATTTTTTAATTCTTAATTCTTAATTATTAATTATTAAAATTAATCATCCCATTCATTATCCCCACCTCTAGTTGTAGGTGCTACCACTGCATTTGTAGAAGTAACTTTTTGTTGACCAATAGTCTGATTTAAATCTCCAATATAATAACTAACAAGCATCCCCGTCGCGTTAGATGAGTGAGATGAACGACTTCCACTAGTTGTCGCATTTGGATCTTTTGTCATATAAGCAGCTGTGGCGTCAGTACCGCAAGTCGCAGCCATTACACTATTACCTCCTGGATGTGAGCCAAAGAAGCTTGTGATATTGTAAACCTTACCACTAATAAGAAGAAAACAATCAGAAGATTTATTGTGCTTCGATATTTCAGATAATGTCAAAGTGATGTTTGAAGCTGGAACAACATTGGAATTAATCACTGTATTTGACTTTACCGAAGTAGTATTTGAGGGGACACCAGTTGAAGTTTGAGAAGAAGTAGAAGCTCCACTAGTAGAAGATGGTATATTAACTTTTGTACTACCTATAACTTCATTTAACTTTCCTAGATAATAATCGGCTAGCATCGTCTTTGCTCTAGATGAATGATCCTGACCTCCAGAAGTTGTTTTAGCATTTGGATCCTTTGTCATATAAGCATCTGTAGCATCGGTACCGCAGGTTGCAGCCATTACGCTATTGCCTCCTGGGTGTGAACCAAAGAAACTTGTGATATCATATACGTTACCACTAATTAACATCCAACAATTAGAAGACTTGTTGTGTTTAGCAATCTCTGTCATATCTAAAGTCACAGTCCCTCCATTTGGATTTATTTTATCGATTGCATTTTTAACCAGAGCAGAAGAAGATGGGGCATTTTTATTATTTTGATAAAATACTAAACCTGCTGTCAATATTGCTATGACTACTACTCCAAATACAAATAATGATATAGTTGATAATTTTTTCATATATTTTAAAAACTAAAATTTTCGTAATGAATTTTGTTAATATCGACACCCAGGGAAACAAATTGATTTTTCAAACTTTCCATAAGCATTGGAGGTCCACATAAAAATATATCTTTATCTCCTACTCCACCAGAAAGATTTGCGACAACTCCCCCGTTTATATATCCCTTATCTTTTGCACTCCAAAGATTAAATTTAAAATTAGGATTTTTAACTGAAATATCTTGCAATTCTTTTGTATAGACAGCTTCTCCTTCTTCCTTAACTGAATAGTAGAAATCAATATTATAATCATTGGCTAAGCTTTTGGCCATGCTGAAAAATGGAGTAATTCCTATTCCTCCAGCAATCCATATTTGGTTTTTACTCTTCACGTTAACATATGAGAAGTGACCATAAGGACCATCGATTAGAACTCCATCTTCTGGCCTTAAATTATTTAATAACCCAGTATAATCCCCTAGATTCTTAACTGTTATTTTTAGATTATTTTCATTATTAGATGATGATAATGAAAATGGATGTGATTCAGAAGAAACACCATTACTTAAAAAAGTAAAGAATGAAAACTGACCAGAAGTAAAAATCATTCTCTCCTTTAGTGGTTCCATTTCTATTTCTATTATATCTTTATTGAGAGGTTTAATATTTACAACCTTATAGTTAAACTTATTATTAGCAAAATAATCAAAATAAGCTTTTCTAACAACAACAAATAATCCCGCCCCTGCTAATAATAAAATATAATATCGAAGCATTATATTTCTAGAAACATCACTTGAGATAAGCATCGTATGGACAACAGCCAAAAAGAAAGCTCCTGTCATAAACTTATGTGAGAATTTCCAAACATTATATTTTAACTTTATATAAAAAGTGAAACCAATAAGAAGTATCATTAGACCCAGAGATATGATTCCCCAAGTTACTGGAACGTCATTACCCGGAACAAAGAACATGGCGGCGGCTTTGGTGGAAGTTAGTAAATATTGAACAACAAGAAAGAGTGGATGAAAAAGTAACATAGAGAAAGAAATGGCTCCTATTTTACTATGATTAGCATAGACCTTATCCAAACCATTAAAATATTTATCTAAAAACTTTAGACGTCCAGCAAGTATAAGATTTATTGAGAATAGAGACATCCCCACCAATCCAAAAATTTGACCAATACTAGTGGTTACTGTCCCTAAGTCTGTGAACCTGGAAGCTAATGGAGCCATAAAAGCCCAAATAATAACAGGTATAATCGATAAAATGACTATTATATTCATGGTTATCATTGTATCAAATTAAAACAAGTTTACATAGTTAGATTCCATCATTTAAAAAAAATGTTATTATGTATGCATGCAAAACAAACAACGAATCAATGTATCTGGATACCGTGGTATCTGGGGAGACACTCTCACAAAAGAAGTCGTCATTTTATATACTCGTGCATTTGTGTCATTTTTGAAAGAGAAGAAAGAAAATCCAACTATATTAATAGGTAGAGATGGACGTGAATCAGGACCAGAAATAAGAGAAGTTATTTTAAATGAATTGAAAAAACTAGGAATAGAAAGCGTGGATGGTGACATCATGCCAACACCAACAGTTCTTTTTTCTGTGAGAAAACATGGATACACAGGAGCTATCATAATAACAGCTTCTCATAACCCAATAGAATACAATGGATTAAAATTTGTAAACGATTCTGCTCTTTTCACAATAAAAGAAGAAGTCGACCAAATAAACAAATATTATGAACAGGAAATAGAAAATTATGGAAAAGGTGAAGAAAAAGAACAATCAAGTTTTCAAATAAAAAATTCTCCTGTCCCAAATTTTCCCAAAGAGCACGTTGACCATATTGTAGCTAATGTAAATATAGAAGCAATAAAAGCTAAAAAGTTTCGAGTCGTAGCAGACATGATAAATGCTTCTGCTTGTGTTATGGATCCATATCTTTTTGAACAACTTGGAGTAGAACTAATACCAATAAATAATATACCAAATGGTAAATTTGGACACAGACCAGAACCTATCCGTGATAATTTAATTGAAACAGAGAAAATTGCAAAAGAATCTAAAATAGATATTGGATTCGTTCATGATCCAGACGCAGACAGACTTGTCTTAATAAATGAACAGGGTGAAATTTTATCTGAAGAATATTCAATAGCACTTGCAATAGAAAATGTTCTTTCAAAAAATCCAGGTAAATCTATAGTGCTCAACTTATCAACATCACAAAGAGGAGCAGATATCGCTAAAAAATATGGCAGTGAATGTTTTAGAAGTAAAGTAGGAGAAGGATTTGTAGTAGAAACAATGATCAAACATAATGCAATTATAGGAGGTGAAGGAAACGGAGGAATAATATATCCTACAATAAATACATGTAGAGACAGTTTTACTGGAATAGCTTTAATTCTTGAACTCTTAGCAGAAAGAAATAAAACTATAAGTGAGTTAATAGACGAAGTTCCAAAATACATCATTAAAAAAGATAAATGGAGTGTTATGGGAGTAGATTTGAATGAGATGTATTCGAAATTAAAGACTATGTTTCCCGATGCAAAATACGATGAACAAGACGGTATAAGATTCGATTTTAACGATGACTCTTGGCTCCATCTTCGCCCTTCAAACACAGAACCAATAATAAGACTTTTTGGCGAAGCAAAAACACAAGAAAGAATAGATGCATTATTTGAAGAAGCAAAGACGGTAATTAAAAATTAATATTTAGTAATTAAGAATTTAATAAATAAAAACTATAGGCAAGGCCTATAGTTTTTATTTATTAAATTCCTAATTCCTAATTCCTAATTAATTTCATATTCCCCAATCTTTGTTCGTACAATCTTTAAGGCCAAAGCTGGAAGCCCGAGCTTCTCCCCTATTTCATTTGCTATTACTCTTACATACACACCACTTCCACATGAAATTTTTAATTTAATTATTGGATATTTTTCTTCATATTTATTATAAAGATTAGTTTCCCATCGTGACAATATTTCCTTTTGTCTAAAATCTCCACTGACCCTTGAAATATCTTCTTTAATTTTTTCTAATAAATCTTTACCAGAAATTTCTCTTTCTTCTAAAATCTCAATATTTGAAACATTTACATCGTGTGTTGGTATCTCTATGTCATCTAATTTATTTTCTCTCGCCCACATAAAAAGAGGCTTACCTTTTACAGGGCGAGAAGAATAAGGAGGATATGATTGTTTTATGTTGCCAATAAACTCTGGAAGTATTTTTTCTAATCTTTCAGAAATATTTTCATTATCCAAAATATCAGAAATATTTGATTTAGTAATTAGACCCATAACATCATAAGTATCAGTCGCAAATCCAAATAAAACATCAACTTCATAAACTTTAGGAAGATTTAAATATTCATCTTTTTTAAGACATTCATCTCCCACAAGTATTAAAAGTAAACCTTCAGCCAACGGATCTAGCCTTCCTGCGTAAGTCATGGGTAAAAGCTTTAGATTTTCATGTTCTTTTTTAAGGTTATTTATACATTCAAGTGGAGTATATCCACATTGTTTATATACCTTTATAACTTTATCATTCATATTGCCATAATAACATATATATGCTAGTATGGGGCTTAGGTAGGTAATCTATTTTCACGACAGCAAGGATCACTAGTATAAGTAATCTTATACATGGTGTCTGAGTCGAAGTCGAGATAAAAGGTCCAAACCTTTTACTTCTATCGGAAAACAACATTGAGAGAAAGAATAAACAATCAAATAAGGGCATCTGAGGTTCGCGTAATCTCAAACACAGGCGAAAACCTAGGTGTTTTGAGTTTTAAAGATGCTTTTGCAATGGCGAATGAACAAGGCTTTGATTTGATTGAAATAACTCCCAATGCTAATCCTCCAATAGTTAAGATAGCAGATTACGGTAAGTACAAATACGAACAAAATAAGAAGCTAAAAAAGGCTAAAGCAGGAGCAAAAACAACAGAGACCAAGGCTATTCAAATAAAGATTGGTACTGGAGAAAATGATCTTGCCCTTAAAGCTCGTAAAGCTTCAGAGTGGCTCAAAGAAGGTCATCGCATTAAAGTAGAACTTTTCCTTTCAGGACGTTCCAAATATATGGCAGATGCATTTCTAAGAGAAAGACTTGATCGTGTGCTTCACCTTATAACCGAGAATTACAAAGTAGCAGAGGATTATAGAAAAGGTCCTAAAGGTCCAACTATTACAATAGAAAAAGATAAGTAAAAATTTTATGAGTATAAAAACAAACAAATCATTAACAAAGCGTTTGAAAGTTACCAAAACTGGTAAGATAATGTCTCGTGCTCCTGGATTCAACCATTTCAATGCAAAACAATCTCGTACAAAACAGTTAGCAGGTCGTAAGATGAACATACAAGCATTCTCAAACAAAGAAATAAGAACATATTTACCAAACGCGTAAGTATCTCAAATAGATTAATAGTTACTAATTTAAATATATGACAAGAGTAAAGAGAGGAACAATAAAGAATAAACACAGAAAAAATATACTAGCCCAGACAAAAGGTTTCCGTTTTGGTCGCAGCACAAAGAAAGCTCAAGCTAAAGATGCCCTAAGACATGCTGGAAACTATTCTTTTGCTCACCGTAAGGATAAAAAAGCTGATGCAAGAAGTCTATGGACAACAAGAATCAATGCTGCAATCAGACCATTTGAACTTTCATACAGTAAATTCATCGATGGACTAAAGAAGAAAAATATTGAA
>Ga0302292_1001241_pt1 | contig 16696 bp, 10 predicted proteins | sample III_Fen_N2_1_FD_194553 | JGI IMG/M metagenome (GOLD analysis project Ga0302292, IMG submission 194553) | Peat permafrost microbial communities from Stordalen Mire near Abisko, Sweden - III_Fen_N2_1 | ecosystem: Environmental > Terrestrial > Soil > Wetlands > Permafrost | place: Sweden: Abisko...
TAAGATAATCGTGTCAATATGCCACGTTACCAGGGAGAAAACTTTTATAAAAACCTTGAGTTGGTAGAAAAAATTAAAACACTGGCTGATAAAAGAGGTTGCACACCATCTCAGTTAGCCATTGCCTGGGTGCTGGCACAGGGTGAAGATATCATCACCATTCCCGGTACCAAACGGATCAACTATCTCGAAGAAAACATTGCATCCGAAAATGTGCAGCTAAACAAAGAAGATTTAGAGAATATAGAAGCTGTTATGCCTGCCGGAATTGTATCAGGTACCCGTTATCCTGAGAAGTTTATGAATGCTTTAAACCGATGAATAATCGAGTATACCAATTTTTATATTGTCGAATTTAAATAAAAACATTAAGATGAAACTATCAAATAACAAAATCCTGATTACAGGTGGAGCAACCGGTATTGGCCTTGGACTGACAGAACGGTTTATACATGAAAATAATACAGTTATCATTTGTGGAAGACGGGAGGAGGCACTAAAAGAAGTGGCAGATAAATACCCTTCTGTAATTACCAAAGTCTGCGATTTAACCATTGAATCAGAGCGTATAGAGCTATCTGATTGGATAGTCAAAAACCATAGCGACCTGAATGTACTGGTCAATAATGCAGGCATAATGAATTGGACAAAAGTTACCGAAAGCAACTTTTACCAACAGGCAAATGACGAAATTACTACAAATATCATTGCACCCATTCATTTGACGAACCTGTTGTTGAACTTACCGTCGTTGGACACAATTATAAATGTTACTTCTGGCTTAGCATTTGTTCCTGTTTCAGGAGCTTCTGTTTATTGTGGTACAAAAGCGTTTCTACGGTCATTCACCCTCTCTTTAAGGCATTCTCTGAAATCGAAAGGTATTGAAGTCATTGAACTGATTCCACCTGCACTGGAAACAGACATTAGCGGCGGGAAAAACAGAAACATGGGATACCCATCCGTGGACGATTTTGTAGAATCCATTTTCAAACAGATCAAGGAGGGGAAAACAGAACTGACTTTCGGTACAAGTGAAACGAGGGCAAAAGCTAATAATGATGCTATTGCAGAATATTATAAAAAATTGAATCCATAATCAATTAAACAGAAAGTGGATTTTATTGAAGTACAGTAATGGGGTAACTATTGCTGTATTTTTTTTTAATGAGAAATGCACCTGTAATTTTAGCAGGAAAAAATCAGTCTTTCATTCCAGAGTTCAGGAAACCGTTTAATTGAATAATGACTGTTTATAGTTCTACTTTATCCGATTTCAAAATTACCCACACAATAAAAAGTACAAATACAAATACATAACCACATTGGAGAACACAATAGAAATCAACATAACAGGTCATCTTTCTGCTTCATTTATATTCGTCTTGATCGTTCAGTCAGGACATTTTTTCAATTCTATAAATTAAGGAAATTTATGAATATTTTAAAATATATATAAAATTGTTGATAGTTAAAAAAGAGTTTGTACATTTGGTGCGTGAATGATTTACAGTACTGATTAGGTAGAGGTTCATCAATAAAAAAAGGATCATGAAACTAACACTGACAATTTTTATCCTGATTGCAATGTCCATCCTGAATGTTCATGCAGTAACGAAAACTATTACTACCGATGACTTCATTGTACAATATGAAGATTCTACCGAGAATTATGCAAAAGCGAGTCTTAAAATTCTTCAAGTAGTTAAAAGCAATGCGATAAAAATGGGATTTATTTTTTCTAATAAGATTGAACTTCATATAGTCAAGTCCGATAAAGTCATGTTATTTGTCAGAGGAGACATTCCCAATTTAATCACCTGGGAATTTAAATCTATGACTGATTTTCTTTCTCCTGAGAAAAGCGGAGGATATAATAATGTATACGGGCTTTGCCATGAAATGGGTCATCTTTGTATGTTTAATATTTTAAACGGAAAAAACAATTGGATGACAGTTGATGATAGTGAAGGATGGGCTAATTATTTTGGAAGTTTAATGATTGAGAATGTTTACAGGGACTTAGGAATAAAAGTGTGGCCTGACCAACACGATTATCATGCATCAAGGGGAATACAGGCTTTTCTTAAAAATATAAATGCTAATACATCATCAAAAGAAAAAGGCTTTTATTATTGCTCTCTGTTTTGGTATAATCTTAGTTCCCGAATAGGGCAAAATAATGTCAGTAATTTATTTTATACAATTAATTTAAGTGATATCAATATTTCAAATAGTGATATTAAGTTTTTAGATCTGCTAAAAGCCAATAAATTTGATAAAGATATTATTGCTGATTTCCAAAAGAATAAAAGGTACTTATTAGTTGTAAATACAATGCTGTAGTTATAAATTAAGACATGCACTCCTATTCTACGGGATAAAGTTTATTATTCTGATCATGACAATACTAAAAACAGGGCTATGATTTTTGACACCGACAGACAAACCATTTCAGACTTAACTATATTTCCAGGGAACAGAGAAATTAAATCGGTCTTTGATTTTTATAACCGGACTCAAACTGCCGGTGGAAAAGATGTACTCTACAGCATGATGAGTACCCCTTTAACCGGTTTAACTGAAATAAACTCCAGATTAAGCTCCATAAAATTCATCCATGATTACAAGTTGTTTTGTGAATTTGAAAAAAAAGACCTGATAGCCATCGAATTTTATCTGAATATGGACAATACGGTATTGAAAGATAATATTTTAGATTCACTCTTTACCTATTTGTCTGACCGGGTACATCCGGGTAATGAATACTACCAACTCTCCAGAGGTATTACCTGCCTTTATAAACACATCAAGAAACTGATTGATTTCTTTGAAGTTGACGACCTGCCCGAGCTCCCTGAATTCCTGGCAGAGTTTAAAAGTGAAGTGGATAGAGTGAACTATCATCCAGATTTCAAATCCTATCTCCACAGAACCGGAAAAAGGAAGAACTTTACACAAATTAACCGTTTCGATCATCTGATCCGTAAAAAAGAGAAAGCATCAATTAAAAAGATAATTGAATTGACCTACCTGCTTGACGGTTATATTTCCCTGGCAAGTGTGGCAGATGAAAAAGAACTTGGATTTCCGGTATTTGTTGATTCCATCCATCCAACTATCAGTATAGAAGGTTTTTTTCATCCTTTACTGAATGATCCGGTGAAAAATGATATTTGTTTTACCAAAGACCAAAATCTTTGTTTTGTCTCGGGTGCAAATATGGCCGGGAAATCAACATTCTTAAAGACCATCGGATTATGTGTTTACTTTTCACATCTTGGTTTTCCTGTACCCGCAAGAACCATGGTCACTTCACTGTTTAACGGCCTGTATACCACTATCAACATATCAGACAATATCAATAAAGGCTACAGCCATTATTACAGCGAAGTGAAACGGGTAAAAGATATTGCTGAGTATATTAAAGAGAAGAAAAGAGTCTTTGTAATTTTTGATGAATTATTCCGGGGAACGAATGTAAAAGATGCATTTGATGCTACGCTCATGATTACAAGGGGATTTACAGGTGTAAATAATTCCTGCTTTTTTATTTCGACGCATATTGTTGAAGTGGCAAAAGAACTTGAGAAATCAGACAAAATCAGTTTTAAGTGCTTTGAATCAACCTTACAGGATGATCAACCTGTTTACAATTACAAACTGAAAGAGGGTATTTCTTCTGAAAGGCTCGGATTGACCATTTTAAAGAACGAAGGGATAATGGAAATCATTGATGAAATAACAAAAAATGAAAAGAATGTAGTACACAAAAACGATACGGGGATGATAACAAAAAGAACGGATACTGAAGACAGGGACTTCTGTGAATTGGTCATAGAACTGGATAAGGATCTCAACATACGGGATGGAGAAGAACATGTGTTTTACTCTCAGTATAATAAGACAGACAAGATAAAACATGTCATTGTGGTTTATGATCATGTTCTGCCGGTAGGATGTGGTGCATTGAAAGCATATTTCAACGATACGGTGGAAATAAAACGAATGTTTGTAAACATAAGTCACAGGAACAAAGGCATTGCTTCGGAAATACTGCATGCGCTGGAAATATGGAGCAAAGAACTCGGGTATAAAAAGTGTATCCTGGAAACCGGCAAAAAACAACCGGAAGCTATCAGACTCTATGAAAAAAATCAATATGTGATAATTCCAAATTACGGACCATATGTAAATGTTGAAAACAGCATATGTTTTGAAAAGGAGTTATAAATCGTTCTGTAGGAGGAAACACCTATTCTGACTGTCTCCAAGTAAAGCCCATGCTGCCCATCTGTTCCTTAGTGGTCAATTGTTTATAATGATAAACAGCAGCAGATTCTTTAGTGTTAAACGTTGGAAACGTAAAACCAGGTAGCCACTCGTTAGGAAACGAGTGGGAGAGGGGGCTATTACTATCTTTTACTTCTTTTTACCTTGCCTTATAAGTGAAACCCTCACTAGATTTTCGGATCATGTTGATTTATGCAAAAAACGAGTGCATCTCATTAACTAGTGAGGGCTTCACTTCTGTATAACAAGAATTTCACTTCCCAGTTGCCCTTTGTTAGGAAACGATGTGTAGTGGGGCATCTGTTTCGAGAAGGAATTATAAATCGATCTGTCAGGGAAAACACCTTTTTCGACTGTCGCAAAGTGAAAACTATGCTGCCAATCTGCTCCTTAACGGTCAATTGTTTATAATGATAAAGAGTAGCAAGTTCTTTATCAACAAACGTTGGAAACATAAAACCAGTTGCCCATTCGTTAGGAAACGAGTGGGAGAGGGGGCTTATACAAAAAATCAGGTCATTTCAACACTTCATTTCACATTACCTACTACTTACTACTTTCAGAAGCTATTTCATTTCAAAAATTCAAAAAAATACTGTCTATGAATATAAATTAATAGTATCTTTGTGACACTAAGTAAGTCAATTCAACAAGGCATAATAGGTGAACTAAATGAAGACAGCAATGTTTTGATAATGAAGGACCGGTTACCTATCGGAACGAATAGAATCGATAAAACGACCCTGAAATCAATTGCATATCAGACAAGAGCTACTTATTTTTTACTAAGACAATGGCAGTTATAACAGTCATGGATTTGAATTGTAAAATAATCAGAGATGTAACATAAAGTTCTTTCTGATGAAAAGACAGATAAAAATATACAATATACGATATACATGAAACAAGTAAACAGATACATTTTATTAATTATCCTTTTTCAACAAATTCTATTTCAAAGTACACAGGCGCAGAATAAAACCAACGGTCAAAGAGTTGATTCCGTACTAAGTTTAATGACACTGGAAGAAAAGATCGGACAATTAAACCAGTACAACGATGATCATATTGCCACCGGACCTGTCACCAAGGATCCTGATAAAACCAACGAGATACTGCGGGGACAGGTTGGCTCACTGTTGAATTGCATGGGAACGGAACGTATCCGTATCTGGCAGAAAACAGCCATGCAATCGCGGTTAAAAATACCGTTACTGTTTGGACAGGATGTGATTCATGGGTATAAAACGACCTTTCCCATACCACTGGCGGAGTCATGCAGTTGGGATCTAGATGCCATTGGATTATCCGCGCGCATATCCGCTACAGAGGCAAGTGCAGGTGGTATTCACTGGACTTTTGCCCCCATGGTGGATATTTGTCGTGACCCACGTTGGGGAAGGGTTATGGAAGGTGCGGGTGAAGATACCTATCTGGGTTCGAAAATAGCCTATGCCCGGGTAACTGGATTTCAGGGAACCCATCCGGGTGAAATAAATTCGCTCATGGCATGTGCCAAACATTTTGCCGCCTACGGAGCTGCCGTTGGGGGAAGGGATTATAATTCGGTGGATATGAGTGACAGGCAATTACTGGAGATTTATCTGCCACCCTTTAAAGCGGCTGTGGATGCTCATGTTGCCACCTTTATGACTTCATTTAACGACATAAACGGAGTGCCGGCTACGGGAAATAAGTATTTACTGCGGGATATTTTAAAAGGGAAGTGGGGATTCAAGGGTTTTGTGGTAAGTGATTGGGGTGCAGTAGGTGAAATGATCCATCACGGTAATGTGAAAGATGAATACGAAGCTGCTCTAAGTGCCATAACAGCAGGTTGTGACATGGATATGGAAAGCAGGAATTACAAAAATAACCTGGCACAACTGGTCAGGGATCATAAAGTGAACATTGGGCTCATTGATGAAGCTGTAAGAAGGATATTACTGAAGAAATTCGAACTTGGATTATTCGACGACCCTTACAGATTTTGCAATACGGAAAGGGAAAAGAAAGAATTATACAATCCTGCTCATACCCTTGCTGCCAGGGAGGTAGCCAAAAAGAGCATTGTGTTACTGAAAAATGAACATCATGTGCTTCCACTGTCAAAAAATATAAAAACAATTGCATTTATTGGTCCATTGGTAAAAGCGGTTTTGCAGAATAAAGGTTTTTGGGATGTTGAGGTTCCGGGAATTGATTCTACTTTTATCGTTTCGCAATGGGAAGGCCTCAAAAATAAAGTAGGAAAGACGACAACCCTTCTTTATGCAAAAGGGTGCGATATTGAAGGAGATAACCGTACCGGATTTGCCGAAGCTGTCAGGATCGCAAAACAATCGGATGTTGTTATCCTGAGTATCGGAGAGCTAAGGGATATGACAGGAGAAGCAAAAAGCCGAAGCAATATTACCATCCCCGGTGTGCAGGAGGATTTATTGAAAGTATTGTTAGCAACTGGTAAACCTGTTGTCGTACTGATAAATACAGGAAGGCCATTGGTTTTCAACTATACGGCTGATAACGCAACAGCAATTTTATATACATGGTGGTTAGGAAGTGAAGCGGGGAATGCCATTGCAGATGTTCTGTCTGGCGATTATAACCCGTCAGCCAAACTGACCATGACTTTTCCTTTGAGTATCGGCCAGATACCAATTTATTACAACCATTTCAATACAGGACGTCCGGCACTTAACGACAGTGATCGCTCATACCGTAGTGCCTATACTGATTTGTCCCTTTATCCCCGGTATGAATTCGGGTATGGATTAAGTTACACCACATTCGGGTACAGTCATCTACAATTGAATAAAAAGAAAATTAAAGCGGATGAACAATTGCAGGTTTCGGCAACTATAACGAATACGGGAAATGTTGATGGAGAAGAAATAGTACAACTTTATCTTCGTGACCTGGTAGGATCCATTATCAGACCCGTAATTGAACTGAAAGATTTTAAAAAGATCATGCTGAAAGCAGGGGAATCAAAAACGATCACTTTTACGATTGACAAAGAAAAGCTGTCGTTCTTTAACCAACAATTGGAATGGGTTGCCGAACCGGGAGAGTTTGATATTATGATAGGTGCTTCCTCCGCAGATATACGGTTGAAGGACCGGTTTGAGCTGATTGAATAAGTGAGAATAATTTACAATTTATTCATTTACAATTTACAATTTAATGCAAATTGACCACAACAGTCATTTGCCATTTAAGACCAGCTAACCAAACAGTTATTTACAATTTATTCATTTATAATTTACAATTTAATACAAACTAACCACAAAGTTATTTACAATTTATTCATTTACTATTTACAATTTAATACCAAGTAATCACAACCACAAAAGGTCACAAAAAAAGGTCACAACAGAAAATCTCTGACACATTTTATGATTTCAAATTCAATAAGAATAGTGAAAATATAAAAACATTTGTGTTATATATCATGACAATTATTATCCCTAACAAGGGTTTTATCAGTTTATTGAGAGCTACCAAGGATCACAGGTAAACGGGAATGATTTCTTATAACTTAAATAAAAAGATGCTATGAAAACTAAAATTAATTTTGTTATTCTTTTTTGCCTTTTCTGCCTGCCTTTACTGAGTGTACAGAAAACGAATGTGCCCCTTTCACCTTCATACTTTAAATTAACCACCTCCAATGGGTTGATTGTTGCGGCATACAACCTGAAAGAAAACAGGATTGATGATGTCTATCCGCATATCTTTGCCAATTACGACTCCGGCCGGTATGTGCATCCCTTTATCGGAAATATCAGGCTAAATACTTCCGAACAACCTGCTTATACCAACTATCTGAAAAATACACATGTTATCACAGCCGGATACAAGGGTTATACTGTCAATTATTTTTCATCATTTACCAACAGTGATAAAATATTCTATATTGTGATCCGTGGGAAAAGGGAAATTATAGAAGACCTTACATTTACGGCCGAGACAGGGGAGGGTAAAGCAGTCAGCGGAATCACACTGCTTGAAAATCACCTCCAGGATCTGCCAATTCGTTTAAAAGGGAATGTCCTGACAGGAACTATAATGCGGAAATATCTGGACAATACATATGATAAATACTTTCTGTATTCATTTACCGACTCATTGCATACCGATACTTCCATTGTAAGCAAGGCCATTGATAAAATTTCACGAATGAAAAATTCGCTTTTAGATAATGAAGTGAGCTATATGCAACACCTTTTTTCGACATGCACACTACCTGAAAATCTAACAATAAAGGAACGGAATGTGGCAGAGCAATCGGTTACAATTTTAAAGATGTCGCAGGTAGCCGATAATGAGATTTTTCCGTATTCACATGGTCAGATCATGGCATCCCTGCGACCGGGACTGTGGCACATAGCCTGGGTAAGGGATGGAAGTTATGCCATTCAGGCTATGTCAAGGTTGGGAATGTATACAGAAGCAAAGAAAGGACTTGAATTTATGTTGAAAGCTCCATCGGGACATTATAAGCACTACCTTTATACGGATGGGAAAGATTATGGTCCCGGGGTTGATTATCAGATATCACTCACAAGGTATTTTGGAAACGGAATGGAAGAATGCGACGCCAATGAATGGGGTCCAAATATTGAATACGATGATTTCGGACTGTTCCTGAGTGCATTTTCAGAGTATGTATCCTGCAGTAAGGATAGTGCCTTTTATCTGAAATGGAACAACCTGATGTGCACAAAAGTGGCAGATGTAACGATTCATAGCATTGATACAGATTCGTTGATTAAAGCCGATTCGGGTCCATGGGAACACCATCTTCAAAACCCGAAACAATACACTTTTACTTCCGGAGTATGTGCCCGGGGACTGGAACAATTTGCAATATTACAAAAGCACTTCCATTTGCCATACGAAAAATACCAAAGAGCAGCCTCGATATTAAAACAGGGTATACTAACCCATATGCTGTGTGACAACAACTACCTGAAAGGCAACGTAAATGATAAGCTGACAAGTGATCCTGAATTTTACGATTCGGGTGTTTATGAGATATTTGCCAACGGATTAATGAAAGAAAGGAAATTGTTTTTATCACATATGACTGCCTGCGACAAAGTATTGCGTATAAAAGGTCCCAGAAGCGGTTATATCCGTTTAAACACCGCCGATCCGTATGAAAATCAGGAATGGGTATTTATCGATCTTCGTATTGCGCGAGCCTGGCTTTTGTTTGGAGGTAAAAAAGAGGCAACCGGTTTGCTGGACTATGTTACCGAACAGGCAGCAGTCAATCACAATACAATTCCTGAAATGTACAGCAACAAAATCCAAATGGATAAAGTAACAGACAACTTTAGGCAAAACAATTTCTGGTGTAATTGCATCCGTGATAAAGACGACCAGTATATCGGAACCGTACCTATGGTAGGATTTGGTTCGGCAGCGTATATCCTTACTTTATTTGCTTTTTACGGTAAATAGAATTTACACAGATTAATAAGTAGATTTACACAGATTAATATAAGAGATTGTCCTCAGATTACACAGATTTACACAGATTATTATTAAGACCAATCAATCATAAACGGTATTCTGGTTAATTTCCAATCAGATTCATCAAAAGAAATAAACAATGAAAATGAATTTTGTTTTCCTGATTTTAATTACTTCAATTCTTTCGGTTTTTGCACAGAATAAGGAATATGTTTTAAAACAAAACATTTCCTATTATGAAAGTCCGTCCATCAAGCCGGATGAGTATCAGACAGAAAAATGTGTGTTGGATATCTATTTTCCGAAAAATACGAAGAACTTTTCAACAGTTGTTTGGTTTCACGGCGGCGGATTAACGGGTGGTGAAAAAGAAATTCCTGAAGCTCTCAAGAATAAAGGGATATGTGTAATTGGAGTCGGTTACCGGTTAAGTCCGACCGCTTTATGCCCGAAGTATATTGAGGATGCAGCTGCGGCAGTAGCCTGGACATTTCATCATATAACAAGTTACGGGGGTGATCCCAACCTGATTTTTGTATCCGGTCATTCTGCAGGAGGATACCTTACCCTTATGATCGGACTGGATAAGAAATGGTTAAACGTGTATAATATTGATGCGAATAACATTGCCGGTTTGATACCATTTAGCGGACAAACCATTACCCATTTCACCATTCGGAAAGAAAGAGGTATTAAGGAGACACAACCCGTTGTGGATGAATTTGCCCCGTTATATTATGTCCGTAAGGATGCACCACCTTTGCTTTTAATCACAGGAGACAGGGAAATGGAGTTATTGGGCAGGTATGAAGAGAATGCCTATTTAATGCGAATGATGAAAATATCAGGTCATAAGGAAACGGTGTTGTATGAACTGGATGGATATGATCATGGTGGAATGGCAGAACCGGCTTTTCCACTCTTATTAAAGTGTGTGGAGAGAATAACAAAATCAAGAAAATAATTCAAAATGAAGGATTTGTGCACATTGTCTGAACTGTGATCTTTATGATTACGGGATGAAGAAGATGAAGAGGAAAAATCAAGAGAATAAACTGATTCACTTAGAATCAAAGTTCTCACATCCTTTTAAATTTCCATCTATGCTGAATATACAAAAGCGTATATTGACATTTTCAACGCACCAATTCAAAAATTTATTACTGCTATCCTAAATTTACGATATGGACATTGTACCTTCATGATTTAAATCATAAAATCAGGAAGTTTGAAATTATAAAAGGATTTCTTTAATTAGAAAAAGTGAGGAAATTATGAAATTCCAAAGTTTCAAAATGCAAATAGGAATTATCTTTCTACATTAAATTTATTTATATTTGCAGAAATAAATTTAGTCTTTATGAAAAGAGTATTTACAATCGTCCTGTTTATCCTGATCCCGCTATGCCTCTTTGCCGGGAGCGAAATGGATTCCCTGCTACGTGTACTGGATAAAACAATCGAAAACTATCAGCTGTATTCAAACCTGAAAGAACAAAAATTAAATCAACTGAAGGATCTGTTGAACATCACAACTGCTGATGAGCAACGGTACGTCATTTGTGGGAAACTATTTGATGAATACCGGTCGTATACTTCCGATTCTGCATTGACATATGCCCGAAAGAAACTTGTTATAGCCGAAAAATTGAACGATATTACAAGACTCAATGATGCCCGGCTAAACCTTGCTTCCATCATGGGAACTTTAGGTATGTACAAAGAAGCCATGGATATTCTGGCTGTTGTTGACATAAAGACTTCCCCTTATCTGAGAGCTTACTATTTCCATATTTACCGCACGATTTACGGTTCAATGTCCGATTATGCTGTCTCAAGTCAGGAAAAAGCACGCTATGATTCCAGAACTGCAGCCTTTCGGGATTCGTTGCTGGTTGTTAATCCTCCGGCTTCGGGACCTCATGTAATGGTCAGATCCGATCAGTTGATAGTCAAAAAACAATATGATGAAGCATTAAAACTTCTACTTCCGTATTTTCCGACTATTAAGGGGAACAATCACGACCGTGCCATTATTGCCTACAGCATATCAGAGGCATATCATGGTAAAAAGGAACGAAATCTTGAAAAACGATGGTTGGCTATTTCAGCTAATTACGATATTCAATCGGCGAATAAAGAATATATTTCATTACGTACCCTGGCGTTTATTTTGTATGAAGACGGTGATATTGACAGGGCATACAAGTATATCAGACGTTCACTGGATGATGCACTCTTTTGTAATGCCCGCCTGCGAACGATTGAAATTTCGTCAATGGTGCCTATCATTGATAAAGCATATCAGTTGCAAACACAGGCACGTCAACGAGATTTGATTATTTCACTGGTCAGCATCAGTCTGTTGTCTCTGTTTCTGATCGTTGCCATCTTTTTTGTTTACCGGCAAATGAAAAAACTGGCCGTAACCCGAAAGGATTTGAGTATTGCAAACGTTCAACTGAATGATGTAAATTACGCACTATCGGGCACAAACCAGGAATTGAAAGTTACAAATGACACCTTGCTTGAGGCTAATATTATTAAAGAGGAATACATTGGAAGGTATATGGATCAATGTTCCGTTTATATCGACAAACTGGATGAATATCGCCGGTTGTTGAATAAAAATGCCGTTGCAGGTAAAATTGATGAATTATTGCATTTTATTAAATCGAAACAGTTTATTGAAGACGAGTTAAAGGAGTTTTATGATAATTTTGACAGTTCTTTTCTTCAACTTTTTCCAACATTCGTTGAAGAGTTTAAAAGACTGTTGTCAGATCATGAAGACATCCAGTTGAAACCGGGTCAACTTATGAATACTGAACTTCGAATATTTGCGCTTATTCGCCTTGGTATCACCGATAGTGTAAAAATATCTCACTTCCTGCGATATTCACTTTCGACTATCTATAATTACAGGACTAAATTGCGGAATAAAGCACTTGGAAAAAGAGAAGAATTTGAGGCTAACGTCATGCATATCGGAACCAATACTAAATAAGAATTTACATTTACAGAGAGACCTTCAGAGTTAAAATACATCTGAAGGTTTTTTTTTTACTCCAAATCCACTACTTTAATTTTGTCATAAAATATAGTATGAAGTTTATATACAGGTATATAAACTTCATAAGCCTTCATTTATACTACATTTTACAATTGAAGAAAATATATCCTATTGAAAGAATCTATATTTGCATTGTCGAAAGTCGAATTTGAAATTGAAAACTGAGAATCGATTAGGTTTTTGATAATAAAAGATTTTCAAGCAAAATATATTTTTATAACCTTAAATAATAAAATGATGGTAAAATTGAGAAGAAGCCTATTCAGCATACTTTTTTTCTGTAGTATGCTATTTGCCTTACCAAATGCACTTGCTCAAACAACCGGTAAAATTGTATCCGGTATTGTTGTTGATGCAAAAGGAGAACCGGTTATCGGAGCAAGTATCCTGATCAAAGGAACTTCAACCGGAACAATCACCAACTTTGAAGGAGCCTTTACAATTCCTGTAGGGTTACTAAAAAATCCTGTTTTACAATTTTCGTATATAGGTTATAATTCACAGGAAATTGCTGTTGAAGGTTTAAACAATTTACGTATTGTACTGGTTGAAAAATCAGAATCACTGGAAGAAATTGTTGTTATCGGTTATGGTACACAACGCAAAAAAGATCTGACCGGTTCGGTAGCAACCATTAAAAGCAGTGATATTAATTCTTTGCCTGTACCAAGCATAAGTGATGCCATGCAGGGACGTGCTGCAGGTGTTCAGGTTATCTCTTCAGGTGTTCCCGGTTCAGATGCTTCTTTTAGAATCCGTGGTGTTGGTACTATTAATAACAGTGATCCACTTGTTGTTATAGATGGATTCCCTATTGATGGCGGATTGAATCAGCTGAATATGAATGATGTAGAATCCGTTCAGGTATTGAAGGATGCTTCTGCAACAGCCATATACGGAGCCCGTGGTGCCAATGGTGTAGTAATTATTACAACTAAACACGGTAACAGCACCGGTAAATCCCAGTTAAATTTTAATTATTCGTATGGAATTCAAAACCCAACCAATAAAATTAAGATGCTTAATGCGTCTCAATTTGCCTCGTTGCATAACGATATGATGGCAAATGCAGGATTGACTAAAAATCCTGAATTTGCAGACCCTGCAAGTCTGGGCGTTGGAACAGACTGGTTAGATGCCATTTTCCAGACTGCAGCCATGCAAAATTACTCGTTGAATTATTCGGGAGGGAATGAGAAAACTAATTTCTATGTTTCGGGCAACTATTTTGACCAGGATGGAATTGTAATCAATACAGGTTATAAACGATATACTTTCCAACTGAATACTGACACTAAAATACTTTCCAATTTACATTTCGGTAATACATTGACATTGAATCATGATATCAAATCAAGTGGAAATTACAGTATCCAGAATGCCATGTTTGCTTTGCCAACACAACCCATTTATCGTGCAGATGGAAGCTATTCAGGACCTGTCGGCCAACCGATCAATGCCGGTGATATAGTGAATCCAATCGGATTAGCTAAAACAGTAAACAATGCCACCAATGGGTATAATTTAATGGGTTCCATCTTTGGAGAGCTGGAAATAGTGAAAGACCTGAAAGTAAAATCGACATTCGGACTTCAGGCTAATTTCTGGGATTCACGTACCTGGGCACCAAATTACACATGGGATTCGAGTGTTAATCCAAATTCGTACTTATCCGAACAATACAATAAAAATCTGACATGGTTATGGGATAATACCATTACCTATGAGCACACTTTCAACAGACACCGGATTGGAGTGATGGCAGGAACCAGTGCACAGGAAAATGATTATAACTTTATGAACGGTTCAATACAGAATTTTGCAAGCAATGTTACCCAACAATTAAATAACGGGATTGCTCAGCCAACCGTTGGTGGAAGTACTTCCAGCTGGTCATTATTTTCATTGATGGGCAGGATAAATTATGCTTACAAAGATAAGTATTTAGTTACAGGAACTATTCGCAGGGATGGTTCGTCACGTTTCGGTCCCGGAAATAAATACGGAACTTTTCCTTCTGCTTCGGTTGCGTGGCGTATTTCACAGGAAGATTTCTTTAAAAACATCACTTTTGTCAATGATTTAAAGATCCGTGCCGGTTATGGAGTCACCGGGAATCAAAATATCGGGAATTATTCATTTGCTTCTTCATTAAACACAAACAAATATAATTTCAATGATAATATCGTATCGGCAGTAGTACCCACTGTCATGCCAAATCCATATATTCAGTGGGAAGGTCAAAAACAGACGAATATCGGTTTCGATGCCACATTATTCAATCAAAGGGTGGATGTCACTGTTGATGCTTATCTGAAAAAAACCGACAAAATGTTGGTCCCAATGGTCGTTCCGGTTTCAACAGGATATTCGGATGTCTATACTCCTTCGATCAATGCCGGCAGCATGGAAAATAAAGGAATTGAAATTACCATCAATACTAAAAACCTGACAGGCAAGTTTAGCTGGAATACTTCATTTAACTTATCGTACAATCAGAATAAAGTTGTGAGTATCAACGATACGGTACCTATGCCCACCGGAAGTATAGGGTTGAACTATAATCTGGCGTTGATTAAAGCAGGGCTCCCTATTAATGAATTTTACGGTTTTGTTACTGATGGAATTTTCCAGAATCAGGCACAGGTTAACAGCCATGCCACCCAGGTTCCCGGAAGCGATCCTTACAGCCGTACATCTCCGGGGGATATCCGCTTCAAGGACCTGAACAATGATGGTGTTATCGACGACAAAGACCGCACATATCTTGGTAGCCCAAATCCGACTTTTATTTTTGCCATGAACAATACCTTTGCTTACAAAGGATTTGACCTGAGTATATTTTTGCAGGGAGTGGCTGGAAATAAAATTTTCAATGCAAACCGTCTTTATACTGAAGCCATGTCAGTTGCACAAAACCAGACAATTGCTACGTTGAACAGATGGAATGGTGAAGGAACAAGCAATACTATGCCAAGAGCCGTATTTAATGATCCGAATAAAAACACACGCCAATCCGACCGGTACATTGAAGACGGTTCCTATTTAAGAATAAAAAATGTAACGTTAGGCTATTCAATCCCGGGATTGTTATTAAAAAAAATTCATATTTCAACAGCAAGATTCTATCTGTCAGCTCAAAACCTGTTCACATTGACAAAGTACACCGGTATTGATCCTGAGGTAGGTTCAAATGGTATTGATAACAATGTTTATCCTGTTACACGGACTTATAGTATTGGCGTTAACCTTGGAATTTAATCACAAAAAACAGAAAAAGGATATGAAACTAATAAAATATTTTTCTATTGCTGCCATGGCAATATTTATCAACGCATGTAGTAGCGATTTTTTGGACAAAGTTCCTCAAGATTCAATAAATACATCCAATTTTTTTCAAACCGAAGCTGATGCTACCGGAGCTATAAACGGGGCATACCAACCCTTGCAATGGCCGAAATTATATAACATGCGTATGTGGACTACCGACATTATGGCCGGGAACAGTATTACCGGTGCCGGTGGCGGTACCGATGGAATAGAAACACAGGACGAATCCAATTTTGTGACTTCAACAGACAATCAGGGAGTACTGGATATGTGGCGTGGTCCGTGGCCCGGAATTTTACGTTGTAACATTATATTGCAGAAAGTACCCGGAATGAAAATCAGTGATGTTGTTAAGAACCGTGTATTGGGAGAAACTTATTTTCTGAGAGCACATTACTATTTCATTCTTACAGAATTCTTTGGAGATGTACCATTAGTACTTGAACCTGTTGTACCGGGTGGTGACCTCCGTCCTTTCAGGGTAGCGAAAGCAACTGTACAAAGTCAGATTATTTC
>Ga0302292_1001243_pt1 | contig 16664 bp, 16 predicted proteins | sample III_Fen_N2_1_FD_194553 | JGI IMG/M metagenome (GOLD analysis project Ga0302292, IMG submission 194553) | Peat permafrost microbial communities from Stordalen Mire near Abisko, Sweden - III_Fen_N2_1 | ecosystem: Environmental > Terrestrial > Soil > Wetlands > Permafrost | place: Sweden: Abisko...
TCAACTTTTTATTACCTGAGACGGGTCGATTTTTCGAAAGTAAACGAAGGCGACACCGTTTTTGTAAACATGTATTTCTCCGATGAAATATTTCCTTTTCATCTTGTATTTAATGGGAAAGAAACCATCCGGACAAAATTTGGAAAAATAAACTGCTATAAACTCAGTCCGATTGTCGAGGCAGGACGTATGTTTAAAACCTCTAACGATCTGACAATCTGGCTCACCAACGACGACAATTGCATCCCGATTTTAGTTCGAATGGACATCCGCATTGTTGGTGCTGTTTATTTAAAACTCATTAATTATGAGAATACTGCAAATCCATTGATGTTTCTGGCATCAAAAAAACGTTTAAAATGAAAACCGATAGAATTAAAAAAACTGCAAAAGACTTCCCTGTCGTTTGTGTGGGTGGTTCGGCAGGCGGTTTGGATGCTTATACCCGGTTACTGAAGAATTTGCCTAACGATATGGGGGTTGCTATTGTCATTGTTAATCACCTGAGAACTGTTGCCACCTTGCTTCACGAGATTCTCCCCCACTATACCGACATGCCTGTTCAATTAATTACTGAAAAACTAGACATCGTACCCAATCATGTATTTATCATCCCCGAAAAGCGTGATCTTCATATTCTTAAAGGAGAGTTTCGTCTAAAGCCAATTTCAAAGCCCCATGGCTGGCCCGATGTGATTACTGTTTTTATGAAATCGTTGACTCAAAACTGGGATGGTAAACTCATTGCAGTCATTGTTTCTGGCTTTGATGGTGATGGAGCAGATGCACTTTGTGGCATTAAAGAAGTGGAAGGAATTACCATTGCACAAAAACCAGACACAGCTGCACAGCCCGATATGCCTGAAAGCGCCATTGCCAGCGGGTATATTGATTTCGTTCTTTCACCAGAGGAAATTGCAAAAAAAATAATTCAAATCGCGAAGGTGGAAAAATAGTTAACCCGTATTTACAAGGTGATTTGTTGTGTTCTGTTATCTGGTGAGCCAGACAAAACAAGAGATTATTATCGACCTCTTGTCTTTGTCCGAACTTTTCAAAACCTTGCTGGCATTGATGAGTACGTTGATCGGTGTCGTGAACTCATAGGTTGCAACTCTTGATTTCTCCAAAACAATTTTTTTCGAAAAGATGCTACTTAATATCTTCTTTTTGGTGTTTCCATCCGACCTATCAGGTCTTTTAAACGTTTTATCTTTAATGGGAAGGAATGTATAATGAAGATTCAAGGAGTATGAATTGACCACCAACTGTAGATCCCGCAAAACCATATCAAATCCTAAATAATCAACAGAATCAGATGATCCAAAACAGCACAGAGTGGACACTGGGGCCAAACTGACCAGTTGCAGCAGACAGGAAAAATTAGTTGCACGATGAAACCAAAATGAAGACCACTTCACGAAGTCGAAAATGTGTGAATTGTGTAACTTTTTTCTAAAACTATGTAACTTTTCTGTGTTCCCCGTGTGTACCATTACACGCAATACAATAATAAAAGAAAGACAAATTCGATTTGGAAATCACAACGCTGTTGGAAGCATTTTTTCAGAAATACAGTTATGACTTCAGGCAGTATTCCGAAGCGCACATCAGGCGCAGAATCATGAACAGGATGAACATGTCAGGTTTTGAGAATATCGATCAAATGCAATCCAGACTTTTGACGGATGAGGTTTTTGCATCAGAATTCCTGCAGGATTTATCAATAAAAGTAACCGAGATGTTTCGTGATCCGGACTTCTATCGGTCATTTCGTGAAAATGTTATTCCCATTTTAAAAACTTATCCCTTTGTAAAAATATGGCATGCGGGTTGTGCTACGGGTGAGGAAGCCTATTCAGTTGCAATTCTATTGCAGGAAGAAGGTCTGTACGACCGAACTACCATTTATGCTACTGATTTCAATCAGCAGGCATTGTCACAAGCGAAAGAAGGAATTTTTTCCAACAAAATGATGAAAGAATACACTGCAAACTACCAATTATCGGGAGGGAAAGAATCATTTTCGGATTATTATATATCAAATTATGATAGCGTAATCATTAATAAATCTTTAAAAAGAAATATTGTTTGGGCGAATCATAATTTAGTAACTGACAGTGTTTTTGCAGAAGTGCACGTAATATTATGCAGAAATGTGCTTATTTATTTTGATAAAAATCTGCAAAATAAAGTGCAGAGACTTTTTCATGATAGCCTGATTAATGGTGGCATTTTATGCCTGGGGTCAAAAGAAGGGATCCGGTTTACCGATTTGGCTGAAGAATACGCTGAGTTGGATAAAAAACAAAGGATCTTTAAAAAGAAATATTAAAATATGCGCTACGAAGCAATTGTAATAGGGGTTTCTTCCGGAGGCATGAATGCGATGAAAGTCATGTTTTCTCTTTTACCAAAGGATTTTAACACTCCCGTTATTATTGTGCAGCATATAGGTGCTCATTCTGATAGCCTTTGGGTAAAACTTTTAAATGATAAAAGCAATCTTCCTATAAAAGAAGCGGATGAAAAAGAAAAAATTGAAAATGGGAAAGTTTACTTTGCTCCGCCTAATTATCATTTGCTAATCGAAAAGGACAGAACCTTATCCCTTACAGTTGATGAACGTGTCAATTATTCAAGACCATCGATTGATGTATTATTTGAATCGGCTGCCGAAGCATATGCTGACAAATTGATAGGAGTAATACTTACAGGCTCAAATAATGACGGGACTAACGGGATAAAACGGGTAAAAGAATGTGGTGGTTTAGCAATTGTTCAGAATCCTGAAACAGCTGAATCAGCTTATATGCCTAAATCAGCCATTGCCGCCATTAAACCGGATTATATTTTATCGCTGGAAGGCATCACAGAATTATTAATAACCTTAGACAAACAAAAATAAAATGAAAATGACACTTGAAAGGAAAATATTAACAGGATTTATTGCTTGTGCCATTATTCTCTGTGGGGTTGCAATTTTCTCGTTTAATAACAGCAAAAAATACATCGAATCAAATGCCTTGGTAGATCATACCAACCAGGTAATATATCAGTTCGAACAAATACTAACTTATACCGTTGATGCTGAAACAGGCACCCGGGGTTTTGTCATTTCAGGGGATAATAATTTTTTGGCCCCTTTTTTAGTTGCCCAAACAAAAGGAGTTGAGCATCTTGAAAAAGTAAAGGAATTAGTAAAAGATCCCAATGTACGAAAGAACATTGATGAACTTGAAAAGGAACTCAAACTGCGTTTTGATAATTTAAACCGAACCATAGAGCTTCGTAAAAAAGATTTTGAAAAAGCCAGGGAAGCAGTTGCTTCAGGAGAAGGAAAACAGATACAGGATAGAATACGGACAATAATTGAAAGAGTAGAGGCAATAGAATTTACATTACTTGCCGAAAGAAAACAAGCCAGCATTGACGATGCAAGCAATTTTAATACTGTTTTTGTCATTTTATTGCTTATCATTATTCTGGTTCTTGTTATCGTTTACTTAATCATTAGTTCAAATTTAAGAGCACTTAAAAGCGCCGAAGCCGAAACTGCCGGTAAAAACTGGCTTCTAACAGGTAGCACCCGCCTCAATGAAAGCTTAAAAGGAGATCAAAGTGTTGAAGAACTGGCAGGCAACACCATTAGTTTTTTATGCAATTACCTGAAAGCAAACATTGGAGCCGTTTATCAGTTTGATGATAAGGAGAATGCTCTCCTGCTTTGCGGGCAATATGCCTTTTCGTCTCCCAATGACACTAAAGTAAAATTTGCCCTGAATGAAGGATTGATTGGCCAGGCAGCGCGGGAACAAAAACAAATTTCTTTAACTGATATACCGGAAGAAAATATACGCATAACCTCCTCAGTTCTAAATGCCCGGCTCAGACATTTACTCATTATTCCTTTCTTATTTGAAGGTAAAACAATGGGAGTATTAGAAATAGGCAGACTTACTGTCTTTAATGAAACAGAAAAGGAATTCATTACTATTTCAATGGACAGTATTGGGATCCGTGTAAATTCAGCAATAGCCAGAAATAAAATAAATGAACTGCTTCAAGAGACACAGGTTCAGAGTGAAAAACTTCAATCGCAGCAGGAAGAACTGAAACAAATGAATGAAGAACTGGAAGAGCAGACTCAAAATCTGAAATCACAACAGGAGGAGTTACAAATAACAAATGAAGAACTGGAAGAACAAACCCAATCATTGGAGGAGAAAAATAAAGAAGCTGAAGCTTCAAGAAACGACATTGAACAGAAAACAAAACAATTAGAAATAAGCAGCAGGTATAAATCAGAATTTCTGGCAAACATGTCGCATGAGTTAAGAACACCACTTAACAGTTTGCTTATCCTGTCAAAAGATTTATCTGAAAACAGGAAGAATAATCTTGATAAAATCCAGATTGAGAGTGCAGAAATAATTTATAAAAGCGGCACTGATCTTCTTACCTTAATTAATGAAGTTCTCGACCTTTCCAAGATTGAAGCTGGAAAAATGTCGATAAATATTGAAAGTGTATCGTTGAAATATTTTGCCGATGATATTGTTCGAATTTTTAAACATCATGCAGAACAAAAAGGGCTGGAACTAACCTGCAAATTGGATGCTACATTGCCCGAAACCATCCGCACCGATTTACAACGGTTAAACCAGATTGTGAAAAACCTCCTGTCTAACGCCATAAAATTCACCGAAAAAGGAAGTGTCAATATTACGATTGACCGAGATACAGAAACCACCTTGAACATATCCGTTAGAGATACAGGAATAGGAATACAGGAAGACAAACAAATGGCAGTATTTGAAGCTTTTCAGCAAGCCGAAGGGGGTACATCCAGAAAATACGGAGGTACGGGTTTGGGGCTTTCCATTTCACGGGAACTCGCAAAATTATTAGGAGCCGAAATTAAATTGATCAGTAAAATAAACGAAGGTTCAACTTTTTCTCTCATAATTCCATTAGAGATAATTAACCCACAGGAAGTATCGGAGCCTTACAACAAAACAGGCGCAGATTTCAATATCCCAGGCTCTGAACACGATCCGAAATATTTAAATCATCCCGGTATTGCAGACGATAGAGACAAAATAACCACAGGCGATGCGATCCTGCTCATCATTGAAGACGATCTTCAATTTGCTTCTATTCTTGTCGAACAAGCCAATAAAAAAGGATTCAAATGTTTGATGGCTGCAAGCGGCGAAGATGGTTTAAATCTTGCAGCAAGATACAAACCCCATGCGATCATTTTGGATATGGGTTTGCCTGGTATTAACGGACAACAGGTATTGACCGAACTAAAGGCAAACCCATCCGTTAGACACATCCCGGTACATATTATTTCTGCAAATGACCCGTCGACTGAAGCGATCAAGGCAGGAGCAATTGAATGTCTTGTGAAACCGATCGGTAAAAAAGAGTTGGAAGAAGCATTTAACAGAATTGAAAACTTTGTCAGCAGAAAAATAAAAAACGTACTCCTTATAGAAGACAATGAGAATTCGAGAAAGGCGTTGCGCATCCTCATTGGAAAGGAAGATATACGCTGTTTTGAAGCAGAAACCGGCAAAATGGCTCTGGAAATTTATCAGCAAAATCATATAGATTGCGTCGTTCTTGATCTTGGTTTGCCGGATATGAGCGGGTTTGACCTGATCAATAAAATGGAGAATATAAATGGGAAAGATAGGGCACCTGTGATTGTTTACACAGGGAAGGAGCTTACAAAAGAAGAAAACACGGAGCTTCAAAAACATTCGAAGACAATAATAATAAAAGGGATCAAATCGGAAGAACGATTGTTGGATGAAACCGCTCTTTTCCTTCACAGGACAATAACCAGTCTGCCAAAATCAAAGCAACTTAACATCAATAATTTATATAACAAAGAGGACATATTTAATGACAAAAAAATATTATTGGTCGATGATGATTCACGAAATGTTTTTGCCTTATCTAAAATATTAATTGAGCGTGGAATGGAGATAATCAAAGCAGAAAATGGGAAATATGCGTTGGAGACTTTGGATAATCATCCTGACATTGACCTTGTATTAATGGATATTATGATGCCTGAAATGGATGGTTATGAGGCCATGAGGCAGATAAGATCTCAAAAAAAATACCAGGGTTTACCCGTGATTGCGCTCACGGCAAAAGCCATGAATAATGACAAACAAAAATGCATCGATGCTGGTGCCAACGATTATATAGCAAAACCTATTGATGTTGAGCGCTTGCTATCCCTGATGCGTGTATGGATGAGTAAATAAGTATAACAATTAATAATTCAATAATTACAATGGAATCAGACAAACCTGTTAAAATATTGTTGGTTGACGACCGTGCAGAAAATTTATTCTCATTGGAAGTAATTTTTTCGGACGAGAATTATTTGTGTGTCAGAGCGAATTCAGGCAAGGAAGCAGTAAATATTCTCAGCAATGACGAGGATTTTGCCATTATATTAATGGACGTGCAAATGCCAATCATGGATGGATTTGAAACTGTAGAACTAATCCGGCAAAATAAAAAACTACAACGCATTCCGATTATATTTCTGACTGCCAGCATGGATAGTTCAGTCCAGATATTCAAAGGTTATCTTGCCGGTGCAGTTGATTATCTTACCAAACCATTTTCTCCGGTAATTTTAAAGGCAAAAGTGGCTGTTTTTGTTGATCTGTTCAAAAAGAATCATGAATTGCTGGAGCAGACAGAAGAGATGAAAAGGCTCAATAAAAATGTCACCATCGAAAAATTACTTTCCCAATATACACTAAGCTTAATCGAGGCAATCCATGATCCATTGTTTGTAATCAACCCCGAAGGAATAATAACTGATATGAATAATGCATCGATAAAAATAACCGAAGCAATGTCGCGCGACGATTTAATTGGCGCAATCTTTCCTGACCATTTCACCGATGTTGACAAGGCCGGTGAAGGTTGCCAACAAGTATTTTCCAGTGGCTTTCTTATCGGTTACCCGTTAACCTTTATGAACAGTCGGAGAACGAATGTATTATTCAACGGTTCGGTTTATAAGGATGACGGAGGAAAAGTATTGGGCGCTGTATTGGTTGCAAGAGAAGTTTCTGTCTAAATACGGTTTGAGCAGGTTCATTTGCATCTAGAATATCTGGTTACAGGGAAAGACAAATAGCAGAGCTTAACAGGGAAACAACAAGTTTTGCACTTTAAACCTAATGTAGTGAGTTAAACCTGTTGCAACTTCCATCAATTTGGGGAGGTCAATTCTTCCCATTTTTCGAATCTTTAGTCAAACTTGATTTGATTCCTGAAAAGATCGATTTGAAGCTGTAATTAAACAAAAAACGTTCGGGATCCCTTTTGTATTCAATGATTCCAATTCTTACTGGCTCTCCTGAAACCGGGTTCGAATCGAGTAATTTTTTATTGGCGATGATCGACATGAACCGCTCTTTAATTGCAGTCGTATCGTCAGTTCTTTTGTTCTTGAAAATTCCGAAGAAGATTTACATCATTCACACTCGTAACAATCCCGATTCCTGAATGTGTGAATGTTGTAACTCTTTGCTAAAGTTGTGTAAGATTCGCCAGATGCAGCTTTCTTACCTTTAACCTGTATTGAAATTCATTCACAACTGTTCCGTCCTGCGTGGCGGTTAAAAATTATCAGATGAAAAAAGAAAAATTAGAAGAACTTGCTTCTGAGAGAAGTAATCCATGTGTTACGATCTCCATGAACACCCACCGCACAAATCCAAACAATCAAAAAGATGTCGTTGAACTCAAAAAACTTCTGAAAGAAGCACACGACCATGTGGTTAATGAATTTGGACAATTTGAGGTGAACAATTTGCTTGAAAAAATTGACAATCTGGAAGATGAAATAGATGTCAATTTTAATCTGGATAGTATCCACATTTTCCTTTCCGACACAACAAAAGAAATTATTAAATCATCATGGCCAACTTTGAAAAATACTGTTTCAGTGGCCGAGAATTTTGTGATTAAACCTCTGATTAAAGACTTTAACCGGCTGGAAGAATACCTTATTTTGGTGCTTTCTCAAACCGACGTTCGGTTATTACATGCCATTAACGACAGCATTTCAGGAGAAATAAAGAACGACGATTTCGCCTTTGCTAAAAACCCCTATTTTTTATCGGAGCAGGAAAAACCGGGCGATGGAAAGCACGTTGATAATCTGATCCGTGAATTTTTCAATCAAATAGACAAAGCCCTGGTGAAAATCTACAATAAGACCGACATGAAAGTTGTCGTGATTTGTACTGAAAACAATTGGGGCCGACTGATGCAGGTTGCTGACAAACCGTCTATTTATCTTGGAAATGTCAATATGAACTACAACGATACAGCCAATCATTCGCTGGCCGCCGAAGCATGGAAAATAGTTGTTGCTATTCAGGAAGAAAGCCGCGCCAAAGACATACAGGAAATGCTGGAAGCAAAAGTTAAGGGAAAGGTGATTACCAATTTGCCGGATATTTTCACAGCCGTTAAAGAAGGCCGTGGTGATTTATTAATTACCCGCGATGGTTATCATCAGGCCGTAAAAATGACTGGTGAGTATTCATTCGACCTGGAAACCGATGTTACCCTGCCAGGCGTGATTGACGACATTACCAGCGATATTGCCTGGGAAGTCATTTCAAAAAAAGGCCGGGCCATATTTACCAGCCAGGAAGCATTTAAATCGTTTGGAAACATTGCCCTGAAAGTAAGGTATTAGAAAACGGAGTACGGAAACCGGAATTTTCCGGTCTCCTGTCTGCCTTCTCCCTTATTTAACACGAATACAATCTCTGAAACCATGTGGTTTACCAAATCAAACGAAGAAGTTCTTAACGAACTTGAAGTTGATCCGTTGCAGGGCCTTTCTTCTGAAGAAGCAAAAGTCCGCCTGGGAAGATACGGCCTAAACAAACTGCTCGGGAAAAAGAAGAAAAGCATTTTTCGCATGTTTTTTGAACAGCTTCAGGATTGGCTGATTTACATCTTGCTTGTAGCGGTTATTATTACTTTATTTTTGGGCGAATACGTTGATGCAACAATCATTGTACTTGTAATTACGGTTAACGCTGTTCTTGGAGTAGTTCAGGAAGTGAAAGCAGGCAAAGCGATTGAAGCCCTTCAGAAAATGTCGTTCCCAAAGGCGCTTGTCCGCAGAAATGGCGAAACGAAAGAGATTCATTCCGATCAGGTTGTGCCGGGCGATATCCTGATTCTTGATGCCGGACGCTATATTGCTGCCGACATCCGGTTAATCGAATCGGCCAATCTCCAGATCGAGGAATCGGCATTAACAGGCGAATCTGTTCCTTCCGAAAAAGATGCCTTGTTTGTTTCCGACGATCCCAAATTACCGCTGGGCGATCGTGCAAACGCTGGGTTTATGTCCACCCACGTAACCAATGGACGAGGCATAGGAGTGGTTGTTGAAACGGGTATGAATACCGAAGTTGGTCAGATTGCAACCCTTATAAATACAGAGAAAAAGTCGAAAACACCGTTGGAAACCAGGTTAGGCCAATTGGGAAAAACCCTTGGCGAACTTGCCATTGGAATCTGTGTCATCATCTTCCTTGTTGCTACACTTCAAGGCCGAAATGTGGCCGAAATGTTCCTGACGTCGGTTTCTTTGGCCGTAGCAGCTATTCCCGAAGGACTGGCTGCGATCGTCGCGGTGGTCCTTTCGATTGGTGTAACCGGCATGTCGAAGAAAAATGCCATCATCCGAAAATTACCTGCGGTTGAAACGCTCGGATCGGTCAACATGATTTGCTCCGACAAAACCGGTACTTTAACTCAAAACAAAATGACCGTTACCAGTTATTTCAACCTGGAGGGCGAAAGAACTGTTGAACATGGAAAAGAAAATACGACCACTGACGATGTTAAACTACTAGCAAAGGCGATGATACTTTGTTCCGATGCCACTTATCAAAAAGGACACGGAACTGGCGACCCCACCGAAATTGCCTTACTTGTTTTAGGCGACGACCTGGGAATTAACCGGAAAGCATTGATTTCAGCGAACAAACGTGTTGGCGAAAATGCTTTTGATTCTAGCCGTAAGTTAATGTCAACACTCGACGAAGAAAATGGAAAACTGACCGTTTATACGAAAGGTGCAATCGGCAACCTGATCAAGATTTGCACGCATGTTTTAGAAAAAGGAGAAGTCGTTCCAATGACCGATGGACACAAATTGCATTACCTCAATGCAGCCGAAGTGATGTCGAACGACGCACTTCGCACACTGGGCGTGGCCTATCGGCAGGTTGATTCAGTCGTAAAAGCTTCTGAAATGGAAAAAGATCTGATTCTCGCCGGGCTTGTCGGAATGATCGATCCTCCCCGGCTGGAAGTAAAAGAATCTATTCTGAAGGCGAAACAGGCAGGAATCACCACCATCATGATCACCGGCGACCACAAAAACACAGCCTTCGCCATAGCTAAACAACTCGGAATTGCTGAAAACATTCATCAGACCATTACCGGTCAGGATATTGATGATTTTTCAGAAGCAGAATTTACTGAAAAGGTAGGCGGCTATCGTGTTTTTGCGCGTGTTTCACCTGAACACAAAGTAAAGATTATAAAGGCACTGAAGGCAAACGGGAATATTGTATCCATGACTGGCGACGGCGTAAACGATGCACCATCGTTAAATGCCGCCGATATTGGAGTGGCTATGGGAATCACCGGTACCGATGTTGCCAAAGGTGCGGCAGATATGATTCTGACCGATGACAATTTTGCAACCATTGTATCTGCCATTGAACAAGGCCGGAACATTTATAACAACATCCGAAAATCGGTCATCTTCTTAATTACCTGCAACCTTGGTGAAGTATTAACCATGTTTGTTTCACTTCTGATTGGTTGGGAAGCCCCACTCATTGCCACACAGCTTCTTTGGATTAACCTGATCACCGATTCGTTTCCGGCGATTGCCCTGGGCATGGATCCCGGCTCACCCGATGTGATGAAAGAAAAACCACGCGATGCAAAAGAGAGTTTCTTTGCAGGTGGGGCCGGATTACACATGATCCTTGGCGGTGTTTTAATTGGAGCTTTATCCATCATTGCTTTTTGGTCGGGATACTACGAACACGGTTACAGTCCTTTCGATCATTCGGCTCCGACAGAAACATTGGAGTATGCGCGAACGATGGCATTTATAGTACTTATTATGTGTCAGTTGTTCTACGCTCTTGCTATACGGAACAGCTCAAAATCAATTTTTCAGATTGGCATCTTCTCAAATAAATACCTCGTAGGAGCCATTGTATTGGGTGTACTCCTTCAACTAACGGTAATTGGAATTCCTCTCATGCAACGTGCCTTTCATTTGCAAATGCCCGATCCTGAAGGTTGGATAATTGCTATTTTATTAGGCTTGGTTCCGTTAGCGATCAACGAGATCTTCAAAATATTCATTCGTGCCCGCCAGAAAAAGGTGTGAATGATGCAAGTCACCGATACTCTTCTTCCCGACGAACTCATCGGGACTGAGCGAAAAGGTGCAAACCGAAAACCACTGCCGCCGAGCTTGCCGGGTTAGGAAATCTTAGAGCATTTTGTTGCCTTGACAGGATTACAAATCAACATATCCGCTGCGAGCTTTTATGCATATCCGGAGGAGCGGGGTTTCTAATTTTGCTGAATATCTTTTGGTATCTCTACAAAGTCAACTGCATCGTTCTTTTTCGAAAATAGAATGATGATAACACCAATAAGTGGCGATAAAACGAGACAAAGAACAAAGCTCCATGCATAGCCAATTTTACGATTTCTTCCAAGTAGAGCAACAAGAGTAGAGATGATTACATGAAAAAAGAGTAGTAATACTTGTTCCATTTTGTTTATGTTTTAAAAGTTAATATTTAGTTTTCTAATTGCTTCCTCTTTTAGTTCAGGTAGTCATTTTATATTGGTCTTATTCTTTGTTATTTCCTGAAAAAGTGCTTCCGCTATTTCGTTTTTGTCCTTTATTATTTAAAATTTAATGCGATGACGCCCTTCCCTTTTTAACCTTGCCACCAACGTAGGAACCTACTCGCAGAGGCGGATTGCGGGCGATTTGACTATCGCCGATCTTCGATTCCTGTCAATCCCAGTTAACCGGGACCGGGCGGAAAGATACACACCGAAAACCACTGCTGCCGAACTTGCCGGGTAGCTGATGTTATGGGCTGGTTTTCAGTCAACATAGGTCTCCTTTAATACAGATTTTAGTTCATTTATCTCGGACTTTGTCAATCGGCCAAGGTCTTTAATTATTCTCTGTTTGTCGATCGTTCGAATTTGATCTAAAACAATCCATCCGATTTTATTGTCATGTCTAACTTCAATTCTGGTTGGATAATTTTTAGAACTTGTTGTCATTGGAGCAATTACGACCGTATTTAAAAATTTATTCATCTCGTTAGGTGAAATTACAATGCACGGTCTGGTTTTCTTTATCTCACTCCCGAGTGTCGGGTCGAGATTAACTAGAATGATCTGATATTGATTTATTTCCATTCTTCAAGATTTTCGTCGTCAAAAACATCGTTAATCAACAATCTGTCATCACCATTCTCAGCCATTTTTTTGAAAGCTTTTTCCCAACCTTTTCGCGGTCTTGATAGTGGTTTTATGACTATTTGTCCCTTTTCGAGGATTACCTCAACTGTGTCTTGAATATTGTACTTGTCCAGCAAAGTCTTGCTAAGTCGGATTCCCTTTGAATTACCAATTTTTATTACAGAAACTTCCATTGTGTAAATTTTCAGATTGTAATTACAAAGTTACTACTTTTCGCGAGACTACAAACTTGCACATAACTTATGGAAGCTACACACAGAGGCGGATTGCGGGCGGTTTCCTGTCAATCCCGGTTAACCGGGACCGGGCGGAAAGATGCACACCGAAAACGTCTGCGCCGAGCTTGCCGGGTTGTTGATGTTATGCTTATGTGCTTTCTGTCTGCTGTCGTTATAGGTAAACAAATGACTGAGGCGGAACTAAGTTAAAGTCATCTCTAATAGACAATGGTATTCTATATCTTTTTGTATTCTTAATTTTAATGGCGTGGGCAATTTCTCTGTCAGCGAAATATTGATAAAAAAATTCTTCTGATATTCCCGAATATTTTTTTGTCATTTCCCAGATTGCCTCAGGATTGAAACTGAAAATATCGTCAATCTCAAATTCTCCTATAACCTGTTGAACAGGCGATGATGCATAAACAATAACTGTTTTTACGTTAGGGTTTTTGAATATAACTTTACGAAACTCAAATTTTTTTGTACCCTCAAATATTTTGATAGCAAACTCTGGCTTAATCGACAATAAAACTCTCATCACTCTTTGTTGCGTTTAAAATGTTATTAAATTGTTCTTTTGTAATTTGTTTAAAACCTCTTGGTGCATCATTTACTCCACTTAAAACGTGCAAATCAATTAACTCTTTCATATTTATTCTGTGTGGGAACGAATAAATGTACAAGAACCTAAGTACAAAAGGTTTTGTGTATGAGTAACGCCACATTGCACGCAGTTGGTCTTCGGGGAATACACTACTTTTTCTACAATACAAAACGAAATCATCTTCGTCCTTAAAATCATACTTTGCTTCTTGAACAACACCGATAGTAGAAATAACACTTTTATAGTAACCACCTGTCCTGTAAAAAACAAGTATGTCGCCTACTTTTGGATGAGGCATCAATGCACGTGAAACATAAACTTTGTTTATGCCATTTCGATGTGGAAAATCTTCAATAAATTCTTCCGGTGATTCTGTATTCAAGATGGAGTCAGGTAATAACTCAGTATGATAATCTGGGTAAATAGGAACGATGAAATTATCTTTATTTCGTGAAATAAATGGATAACACTGCTTAAGATGATTTTCATCGGTCTTCTTACTAAAATCTCTCGTGTAAACCAATTCTCTGTTCTTATTACCCCACAGAACAAATCCCCATTGTTCAAGTAAGTCAACCAATCTTTTTTGTTCGTCTCTTTTGTCAAAAATGGTTACATAAATTTCATCAACTTTATTTTTTAGAGCATTATCAAAAATGATTTTCATAAAACGCTCTCCCAAACGGAATCCATTATTGATAACTTTAAATGTTCCGATTTTTAGCCTTTTTTTGGAAGGAAAAGCTGGTGTTATATCAAAATAATTTTCGTTTTTATCTTCAACTTTAAGATACAAAAATGACAAAAGCAACCCATTGTTTGAATTTACCGTGATGTAGGCTTCATCATCAAATTTTTTAATGAACCATTTATCGAATCCACTATAATCTTCTTTCAAACTAGTGAAGAAATCATCGCTAAAATTTATTCTGCCAAATTTTAATTTCTGAACATTTAGAACTTTGTAATTAACCAAGTCGGGGTGTTCGGCAAAAGTTTTTTCAAGAAATGAATCAATTGTAAATACTTTATCTTCAATTCCTAGCTCAAAAGCTTTCTTATGTATTTTCTTGTCTTCGGTAATTAAGATATCTACACGACCTACAAACACTTCATTTAAAAGTTGTGTGTCGTTTTTGTCATTTTCATTAACGTCAATTTTTCCTGATACAGCTAATACTTCTGCTTGTAAAGGCGAAGGAATTTCTATTCGTTCGTAACTATCTAACTTTATCTGAAACGTATTAACCGTTTGCTGATTTTTGTATTTTTCAATTTCGGTAACGGTTAAAGAATGAACGCACTTTATGTAATTTACGCGATCTAACCAACGATATAAAATGCCTACGTCTTGATTAATAACCTTTGACGCCTCTCTATGAATAATGATGTTTGTATCGAGAAGTGCTTTCATCTTTTACTTTTCTTGTTTTTAAACCAACTTATAACTCTATTAATGGTGTTTTGAATAGTCGGCCAAATGAAATAAAACAATGTGGCAATTGCTACTCCTAACGCAAGGAATATTTCGATTGGAAAATTTGACCATACTTGCGAAAATAGTAATTCCGGTTCGAATGATTTTCTGTAAGTTGGAATAAATAGCAAAACGCCACAAACAATATTAATGAGAATTGCTAATGCAAACTGTCCTGGTCCAATTCTTTCCATTGAATATATCGAGAAGAAAGAAAATGACTCAGGATCTTGTTTCTTGTTGAATACAACAATTAACTCATCTTTTTTTACTCGCTTATCTCCCAAATATTTATTAAAAGATTCGTATTCTAATGTTCTTACATTTTTGAGTGATGTATTGTCAAAGAACACGATGTCATACTTATTAGGAAGTATGTTAAAAGAAAAGCAATACTTTATTTTGCAAAATTCGTGGTCGTTAAAATACTCTGTTTTGTTGTCTGGTATATTTCTTCGTTCATTAATTTTGATATCGTAAATAATTGTGGATTTACTTACACCCTTTTTACGCATAGAGATAAAGGATACTGACGGTTTAATCCAAAATCTGAAATAAATATTTGGCTTTGTTTCTTGATCGTATTCTCTGTATGCTTTAAGGTTTAAAGTGGCTGTAACAATATTATCTTCATCAATCTTTATGTCGGCTGGTAATACACAAAGTTCATTTCTGCCACTAAACGTATGGATAACACCTGAATTATTTGTGTTATTTTTTAAGTATTTAGTTGCACTTATTGAATCGTTAAAAATAAATCGACTATTCTCTGCAATACTTAGTCTGTCGTACAAGTCTTTTGTTTCGCAAGTTTTTTCCACCCAAGGGATAAAAAGAAAAATTTTTAAATTATCATTTGATATTGATTCTTTAGAAATTTCAAAACCGAACTCAACTAATGAACTATTGTTGTTAAACTCCCAAGAGCAAATGTGAAACCTCTCTAATTGAATAGCCTTGTCTTTTTCTGTATATATGAAAAATGAGTTTTCCATTATTTTATCCTCTTTGTTAAACTTCAGAATACATATTAAAATTTACTTTTGGGATCTCATAAAAACACGAAGCGAAGTTAGCAATTCTGAAAAGTCATTTTGAGTTCCTATGTTTAAAGTTACCCCCAAAGTATTTGACAAATATCTAGCATATTTTAACTCACTTTCTTGCATTCGGTTTAAAAGTTCTTGGTCATAAGGGCGGTTGTCCCGTTTTTCAAGTCTATTCTTGATTTCAATGATGTCGCCCAAGACAATATTCAATGAAAAAGGGTTGATTAATTTAAACGTGTCGAGTGGGATATCTATAATTTTGTTTTCTCTATTAAGCAGGCAGTAATGTCCATCAAGTATATAAGTCTTGTTCTTTTGAATGCTATTTGTCAAGCCGATAATTAAACGGTCTTGAGTCGCATGAATATTCCGCACTTTTTTATTTTGAATATCTTCGTTAATATCTTTCCATTTAATAAGTTCGCTTGCAGATAAGTATTCTAATTTTACTTCATCGCAAATTTGTCGGCAAATGGTGCTCTTACCAGCTCCATGAATTCCTCCTATAAATGTGATATTGTTTAGCATTTCATGTCTGTCATTTTAGCATTCTGCCTAACGTAGGAAATAGCGGAAAGCTTATAATACTTTTTCAAACCTACAATACATTCCAATCCGCTTTACAACTTACCTAAGTGTTTGGTTTTTACATTGCGATAAAAGTAACCTGTTATGTTTATAAAACAAATTTATTT
>Ga0302292_1001244_pt1 | contig 16661 bp, 8 predicted proteins | sample III_Fen_N2_1_FD_194553 | JGI IMG/M metagenome (GOLD analysis project Ga0302292, IMG submission 194553) | Peat permafrost microbial communities from Stordalen Mire near Abisko, Sweden - III_Fen_N2_1 | ecosystem: Environmental > Terrestrial > Soil > Wetlands > Permafrost | place: Sweden: Abisko...
AATGGCAGATATTAAAGCATTAGCAGAACAGTTAGTTAATTTAACTGTAAAGGAAGTAAATGAATTAGCCGAAGTTCTAAAAAGCGAATACGGTATCGAACCTGCAGCTGCAGCAGTAGCAGTAGCAGCAGCTCCTGCAGCGGGTGGTGCAGCAGCAGCTGAAGAAAAATCAACATTTGATGTAATTCTTAAAAATGCAGGTGCAGCTAAATTAAACGTAGTAAAACTTGTAAAAGAATTAACAGGACTAGGTTTGAAAGAAGCTAAAGACATCGTTGATGCAGCTCCAAAAGCAATAAAAGAAGGTGTATCTAAAGAAGATGCAGAATCTTTGAAAGCTAAATTAGTAGAAGCTGGAGCAGAAGTTGAACTTAAATAAGACGCTTCTTTATTGAAGAATTCAGGTTTAAGCCTTAATTAGGCTTAAACCTTTTATTGTTATTTTTAAGTTCAAACTTTTTCCTTTACATTATGAATAAACCAAGAATTAATTTCGCATCTGCAAAAAATCAGCTTGAATATCCTGATTTTCTTGAGATTCAATTGAAGTCGTTCTATGAATTTTTCAAGATTGATTCGAATCCCGACGAAAGGAAATTTGAAGGATTGTATAAAGTTTTTCAAGAGAACTTTCCAATTACTGATACTCGTAATAATTTCCATCTTGAATTTGTTGATTTTCAGATTGACCCACCTCGTTATACAATAGAGGAGGCTATCGACAGAGGTTTAACATATTGTGTTCCTCTAAAAGCAAAATTAAAATTATATTGTTCAGATCCTGAACATGAAGATTTTGATACGGTAATACAGGATGTATATCTTGGAACAATTCCGTATATGACACCACGTGGTACCTTTATTATTAATGGTGCTGAACGTGTTATTGTGTCTCAGTTACATAGATCTCCCGGGGTCTTCTTTGGTCAAAGTGTACATGCTAATGGTTCTAAACTCTATTCAGCGAGAGTAATCCCTTTCAAAGGTTCCTGGATAGAATTTACAACAGACATTAATAATGTCATGTATGCTTACATTGATCGTAAGAAAAAATTGCCTGTTACAACTCTATTAAGAGCTATAGGTTATGAAGACGATAAAGCAATTCTTGAAATTTTTGATCTTGCAGAAGAAGTTAAAGTTTCAAAAACGGCCTTGAACAAAGTAGTTGGTCGTAAAATTGCTGCTAGAGTTCTTAACTCGTGGGTAGAAGATTTTGTTGACGAAGCAACTGGTGAAGTTGTTTCTATTGAAAGACATGCAATTATTGTGGAGCGAGAAGTCGTTTTAACAAAAGACCATGTTGAATTGATATTAGAATCAGGCATTAAGACGATTTTTATACATAAAGATAGCCTTGCAAGTTCTGATTTTTCTATTATTTATAATACATTACAAAAAGATCCTTGTAATACAGAAAAGGATGCAGTTAGTCATATTTATCGTCAGCTAAGAAATTCTGATCCACCAGATGAAGCTACAGCACGAGATGTCATTGATAAATTATTCTTTTCAGACAAACGGTATGATTTAGGCGAGGTTGGTCGTTACAGAATTAATAAAAAGTTATACGGCAATCTTTCAAATAGTGAAGTAAGAACATTGACTAAGGATGATATAATTGCTATCATAAAATATTTGATACAACTTATTAATTCTAATGCAGATGTTGATGATATAGATCACTTAAGTAATCGTAGAGTAAGAACTGTTGGCGAACAATTATGTAATCAATTTGGTGTCGGTTTAGCTCGTATGGCGAGAACCATCAGAGAGCGTATGAATGTACGTGACAATGAAGTGTTCACACCTATAGATCTGATTAACTCAAAGACGTTATCTTCTGTAATTAATTCATTCTTTGGAACTAACCAGTTGTCTCAATTCATGGATCAAACAAATCCACTTGGCGAGATGACGCACAAAAGAAGATTATCGGCACTCGGTCCTGGTGGACTTTCTCGTGAGCGAGCTGGGTTCGAAGTACGTGACGTTCATTATACCCATTATGGTCGTTTATGTCCAATCGAAACTCCTGAAGGACCAAATATTGGTTTGATTTCTTCACTTTGTGTATTTGCAAAAATCAATAGTTTAGGTTTCATAGAAACGCCATATAGAAAGGTACAGAATAGTATTGTTCAAAGAGGTGATGATGCTGTTGCTTATCTTACAGCTGAAGAAGAAGAAGTAAATATAATTGCGCAAGCAAATGAACCTATCAATGAAGATGGTACATTTGTTAATGCCAAAATAAAATCACGTTCAAAAGGCGATTTCCCATTAGCAGATCCATCTGAGATTAAGCTTATGGATGTCGCTCCAAATCAAATAGCGTCAATAGCTGCATCATTAATCCCTTTCTTAGAGCATGATGATGCGAACCGTGCGTTGATGGGATCAAACATGATGCGTCAAGCAGTTCCATTAATGAAAGCAGAAGCTCCAATTGTAGGTACAGGTGTTGAGGGCAAAGTTGCTCATGATTCACGTATAATGATTCAAGCTGAAAGCGATGGTGTTATCGACTATGTTGATGCTAATGAAATACGCGTGAAATATGATCGTACCGAAGAAGAACGATTTGTTAGCTTTAATAGTGATATTAAATCATACATTGTTCCCAAATATCGTAAAACGAATCAAAATACTTGTGTTAACTTAAAACCAATTATTAGAAAAGGTCAAAGAGTTATAAAAGGACAAGTATTAACTGAAGGTTATGGTACAGAACAAGGTGAATTAGCAATAGGTAAAAACCTTAAAGTGGCATTTATGCCTTGGAAAGGGTATAATTTTGAGGATGCTATCGTTATAAACGAGCGTATTGTCCGAGAAGATATCTTTACTTCAATTCACATTGATGAGCATATCTTAGAAGTCAGAGATACAAAACGTGGTCCCGAAGAATTTACTCCCGATATTCCAAACGTAAGCGAAGAAGCTACAAAGAACTTGGATGAGAATGGATTAATTCGCGTAGGTGCTAATATAAAACCAGGCGATATTCTTATTGGTAAAATCACACCAAAAGGAGAATCAGATCCTTCACCAGAAGAAAAACTTTTACGTGCAATCTTTGGAGACAAAGCCGGCGATGTAAAAGATGCTTCATTAAAAGCTACTCCTTCTTTATATGGTACAGTTGTAAATAAAAAACTATTTACAAAATCTATTAAAGATAGAAAGTCGAAAGTTGCAGAAAAACCATTTATCTCGAAATATGAGAAAGAATTTGAGAAAGAAATTGCTCTTCTAAAAGAAGAATTGGTAAAAAAACTTTTCGAATTGACTAATGGAAAAACATCTCAAGGAGTAAAAGATTATTATGGAAACCTAGTAATTGCAAAAGGTGTGAAATTCACATTAAAAACGCTTAATGAGATTGATAATTATCGTGAAGTAAATCCAACAAAATGGTTGAGTGATAAAGATAAAAGCGATTTGATTTGTCGAATACTGACAAACTATACCATGAGATATAAAGAGCTTGATGGTGAATTAAAACGCAAAATCTTTGCTTTAACTGTTGGTGATGAACTTCCAAACGGTATTCTACAATTGGCTAAGATTTATATAGCACAAAAACGTAAGTTAAAAGTTGGTGATAAAATGGCCGGACGTCACGGGAATAAAGGTATCGTATCAAGAGTTGTTCGCGACGAAGATATGCCATTCCTTGAAAACGGAACGCCTGTCGATATTGTTTTAAATCCACTAGGTGTGCCTTCACGTATGAACCTTGGACAAATTTATGAAACTGTTTTAGGTTGGGCGGGAAGAGAACTTGGAGAAAAATTTGCAACTCCAATTTTTGATGGTGCAACACTTGATGAGATTTGTGAATATACCGATAAAGCTGGTGTTCCAAGATATGGTAAAACATATTTATATGATGGAGGTACTGGTGAACGTTTTGACCAAACAGCAACTGTCGGTATCATCTATATGTTAAAATTAGGACATCTTGTCGACGATAAAATGCATGCACGCTCTATCGGGCCTTATTCTCTTATAACTCAACAACCTCTTGGTGGTAAAGCACAATTTGGAGGTCAGAGATTTGGAGAGATGGAGGTTTGGGCAATCGAAGCATTTGGTGCATCAAATATCCTACAGGAAATTCTAACTATAAAATCTGATGACGTAATTGGACGTGCACGTGCGTATGAGTCAATCGTTAAAGGTGAACCTATGCCGAAACCAAATCTTCCTGAATCATTTAACGTGTTATTGCACGAATTAAGTGGTCTTGGATTAAAGATTACTTTCGAATAAAAAATATGTGTAAAACATGTTTTATTGTATTTGTTAATATTTTGAACTTATAAATCTCTATTATATGGCCTATAGAAAAGAGACCAAATTCAAAAGTGATTTCGAGAGCATGACAATTAGTTTGGCATCGCCCGAAGATATCCTTAATCAATCATGTGGTGAGGTTTTGAAACCAGAAACCATTAACTATAGAACGTATAAACCCGAGCGTGACGGTTTATTCTGTGAACGAATTTTTGGTCCGGTAAAAGATTATGAATGTCATTGCGGTAAATATAAGAGAATTCGCTATAAAGGAATAATCTGCGACCGTTGTGGTGTTGAAGTTACTGAGAAAAAAGTTCGTCGCGAAAGAATCGGTCATATCAACTTGACTGTTCCGATTGCTCATATTTGGTATTTCCGTTCTTTACCAAATAAAATAGGTTATCTTTTAGGATTATCTTCTAAAAAACTTGATTCAGTTGTTTATTACGAAAGATACATTGTTATAAATCCTGGTATCAAAAGGATGACCGGTATCGAAGAAAATGACTTGTTGACAGAAGAAGAATATCTTGATATATTAGATAGTCTTCCAAAAGAAAATTTACTACTTGAAGATGATGATCCTGATAAATTCGTTGCAAAAATGGGTGCCGAAGCACTTTTAGATTTGCTTGGCAGAATTAAACTCGACGAATTGTCTTATTTCTTAAGAGATCGAGCTAGTAAAGAAACCTCACAGCAAAGGAAAAATGAAGCGTTAAAACGTCTTCATGTTGTTGAAGCTTTCCGTGCTGCTGGAACTAAGAATAAATGCGACTGGATGATTCTAAAATGTATTCCGGTTATTCCACCAGAACTTCGCCCTCTTGTTCCACTCGATGGCGGACGTTTTGCAACTTCGGATTTAAATGATTTATATCGTCGCGTTATTATTCGTAACAATCGTTTAAAAAGACTTATTGAGATAAAAGCTCCTGAAGTAATCTTACGTAATGAAAAACGTATGTTACAAGAAGCTGTCGATTCATTATTCGATAACTCAAGAAAATCGAATGCGGTTAAAACAGACGCAAATAGACCATTAAAATCATTAAGCGACAGCTTAAAAGGGAAACAAGGTCGTTTCCGTCAAAACTTATTGGGTAAACGTGTTGACTACTCGGCTCGTTCGGTAATTGTTGTTGGACCAGAATTAAAGATTCACGAATGTGGTATTCCTAAAGGAATGGCTGCTGAACTTTACAAACCTTTTGTAATCCGTAAATTGATTGAAAGAGGTATTGTAAAAACGGTGAAATCGGCAAAGAAAATTGTTGATCGTCAGGATCCAATTGTTTGGGATATTTTGGAAAACGTAATGAAAGGACATCCTGTTCTTCTGAACCGTGCTCCTACACTTCACCGACTCGGTATTCAAGCATTCCAGCCAAAAATGATTGAAGGAAAAGCAATCCAACTTCACCCACTTGTTTGTACGGCATTCAACGCCGACTTCGATGGTGACCAGATGGCTGTTCATCTTCCATTAGGAAATGCTGCTGTACTTGAAGCTCAATTATTGATGCTTTCTTCTCATAATATCTTGAATCCTGCAAATGGTGCTCCAATCATGGTGCCATCTCAGGACATGGTTCTTGGATTATATTATATTACAAAATCACGGAAAGGTGTTAAAGGTGAGGGACGAATTTATTATTCTCCGGAAGAAGTAACTATTGCATATAACGAAAAACAAACTGATTTACATGCTATCGTTAAGTTTAGAAGAACGTTCCACGTTGATGGCGTTGAAAAAACTGAAATACTCGAAACGACTGTTGGTCGAATAATATTCAATCAATGTGTTCCTGAGTCTGCTGGTTATATCAATGAAATCTTGACCAAAAAATCGTTGCGTGAAATCATCACCCGTGTATTAAAAGATGCAGGAACTTCGAAAACTGCTAAATTCCTTGACGATATCAAAGAACTTGGTTTCCAAATGGCATTTAGAGGCGGATTATCGTTTAATCTTGCAGATGTGATTATTCCAAGCCAAAAAGATGAATTAGTAACCAACGGTTACCAACAAGTTGAAGAAGTTTGGAATAACTATAACATGGGATTCATTACTAATAATGAACGATACAATCAAATCATCGATATCTGGACGCATACCAATGCTAATTTGACAAATATATTGATGAAACAATTAAGCACCGATAATCAAGGATTCAACTCTGTTTATATGATGCTTGACTCTGGAGCTCGTGGATCAAAAGAACAGATCCGTCAGTTATGCGGTATGCGTGGATTGATGGCGAAACCTCAAAAATCCGGTTCAGGTTCTGCAGAGATTATTGAAAACCCAATCTTATCGAACTTTAAAGAAGGACTTTCGGTCCTTGAGTATTTCATCTCAACCCATGGTGCTCGTAAAGGTCTGGCCGATACTGCTCTTAAAACAGCTGATGCGGGTTATTTAACACGTCGTCTTGTTGATGTATCGCAAGATGTTGTGATTACCGAAGACGATTGTGGAACTTTACGCGGACTGGTTGCTACTGCAATTAAAAACAACGATGAAGTTGTTGAATCATTATATGATCGAATTTTAGGACGTACGTGTGTTCAAGATATTTATCATCCATTAACCGGCGACCTCATTGTTAAAGCTGGTGAAGAAATAAATGAAAGCATAGCTCAAGCAATTTCCGATTCACCAATCGAACAAGTTGAAATACGTTCGGTATTGACTTGTGAATCGAAAAAAGGTGTTTGTGCACGTTGCTACGGACGAAGTCTTTCTACAGCAAGAATGGTGAAGATGGGTGAAGCTGTCGGTGTTGTTGCCGCCCAGTCAATTGGTGAGCCAGGTACACAGTTAACACTTCGTACATTCCACGTTGGTGGTACAGCATCAAACATCACATCCGACTCATCAATCGTTTCGAGATATGATGGTATTGGTGAAATTGAAGAACTTCGTGTTGTTGAAAGTGAAGATGAAACAGGTCAAAAAGTCGATATTGTTATTGGACGTCTGGCTGAATTGAAAATCATCGACAAGAATACACATATTGTTCTGACAACTCATAACATACCTTACGGTTCTAAATTGTATATCAAATCGGGAGATGCGGTTACGAAAGGTCAATTACTTTGCGATTGGGATCCTTATAATGCCTTGATTCTTTCTGAAACAGGTGGAACAATTTCTTATGAAAATATCCTTGAAGGTGTTACTTATCGTGAAGAAACTGATGAACAAACCGGATTCAAAGAAAAGGTAATAACTGAAACAAAAGATAAGACAAAGAACCCTGCTATCATCGTGTTGAACACTGCCGGTGAAGTTCAAAATACATACAACCTACCAGTAGGTGCACACATCTCGGTTGATGAAAAGGAAAAGGTAAAATCAGGACAAATTCTTGTTAAAATACCTCGTGCAGTTGGAAAAACGGGTGATATTACCGGTGGTCTTCCTCGTGTTACCGAGTTATTTGAAGCTCGTAATCCTTCGAATCCGGCTGTTGTTTCGGAAATCGACGGTGAAGTTTCTTTTGGTAAAATAAAAAGAGGTAACCGTGAAATTGTTATCCGATCAAAAACCGGAGAAGAAAAGAAATACCTTGTTTCACTTTCGAAACAAATTCTTGTTCAGGAAAATGATTATGTAAAAGCCGGAACACCACTTTCCGACGGAGCTATTACTCCTTCTGATATTCTGGCAATCAAAGGACCTACTAAAGTTCAGGAATATATTGTAAACGAAGTACAAGAAGTATATCGTTTACAAGGTGTGAAAATCAATGATAAGCACTTTGAAGTTATTGTGCGTCAAATGATGAGAAAAGTTGAAATTGAAGATCCGGGAGATACTCGCTTCCTCGAAAAACAACTTTGCGATAAGTGGGTATTCATGGAAGAGAATGATTGGATTTACGATATGAAAGTTGTACTTGACCAAGGCGATTCTCAAAACTTTATCCCCGGGCAAATAATTACGGCTAGAAAATTACGTGACGAAAATTCTATGTTAAAACGTAGAGACTTACGTCAAGTAGAGTGTCGTGATGCTATTCCTGCTACATCAGGTCAAATACTGCAAGGTATTACCAGAGCTTCTCTGCAAACCAGAAGTTACATGTCGGCAGCATCGTTCCAAGAAACAACTAAAGTCCTTAACGAAGCAGCTATCAACGGAAAGGTGGATTATCTCGAAGGTCTTAAAGAAAATGTTATTGTTGGTCACAAAATACCCGCAGGAACAGGACTTAAAGAATACGACCGGATTATTGTCGGAAGTATGGATGAATACGAACGATTGTCTAAAATTTAAGACTTTTTAAACAAACACATAGAAAAAGAGAGTTTCAGATTTGGAACTCTCTTTTTTATTATACCACATTCGTGTTGCAATTTTATTGATGTCTTTTAATATCGGACAACAATAATCAAAAATAGTGTTTTCTTTCAACCGGCAAACAATACTTTCTTATAAATGAGGAGAATAATTCCAATGGTCTTCCATCCACTTTATCAAACAGACCACAATCTGTTACTAGGATAAAGTCATATTAGAAAAACAGTTGCCAATATCTTTTGCGTCGAGCCCTTTCCTTTATTAACATTTTGCCATATCTTGAAAAGATAGGTATACATCATGAAACCAGTTGCCAATATCTCAATTAGATGAGTCGAAATGTTTATCTTCGAAGCCTTTTGATTACAAACATCAAGGCATAACTCCAAAAGATATCCCCTAATCTTTCCATGATATGGCAATATATTATAAAGAAGAGCCGACATCTTTTTGTTCAAGTTCCTTATCTTATTCAATGATGGGCATATCTTTAAAAGATAAAGCGATCGGGTTATGTGAGGCGGCTACCGTTATCAAATATTTATTCAACTCTCGGTATTTTATTTTGCAATATACCTGCTATCTTGTTCGACAACTGGAAACACTTTGATATAATAAAGCAACCATCCTACTAATGCCTTCTTCCTGCTACTTTAGGATAACGATCTTGTCGCTACCATTGGGTGTGTGAACAATGTATATACCATTGGAAAGATTAACGCTTTTACATCCGGACGAAACTCTCTGTCCTAAAAAGGTATATATACTCGATTGGGTATTGTTGAATATAACTGTATTGCCAACAACGTGATATTGTTTCGTTGTTTCCTGTTCTATTTCTAGGTTGGTGCTATTTCCTGCTGCTTGTGTTACTGATATTTTTTCCAATTTGCCGGTCGTCAATATTGTTACGATTGCTGTTCGTTCTGTTCCTGTATTTGCAAGAGCGGTAAAGGTTACGGTGGCATTACCCGTTGTTTGGACATCAGGGTTTACGAGTAACCATGGCTGGTCTGAACTTGCCACCCAAGTGGCATTGGAGACTACTATAATGGATGCTGTACTTGCAACATCTTTCGCAATATTTACGGCATTTGATGATACTGACAATGTTGGTGTTGATGATGTTCCTCCAAATGCTTGTGTTACCATTATAGACTGCGGAGTATAACCTGTTGCGGTAATTGTTACTATTGCAGTACGGTTTGCTGTTGTTGTATTTGCAGAAGCTGTAAATGTAACTAAAGTACCACCGTTAAGAGCTGAACCGGGGGTTACAGTGAGCCATGTTTCACTGGAAATCGCCGACCATGATTTATCACAACTAACAAAAACAGAAGCGGTGCCACCCTCTGATGAGGTAACTGATGCTGTGTCGGCTGAAATTGAAAATCCGCTCATCTCCACTATGTATTGAAAATTTTTCCATTGATTGGCTGTTTCATAAACTGCCTTTCTACCAGCCGGGACATATAAGACACAGGGCGTTGTCGTAACATTGTAAAATACAAAAAAATCAGCATCAAAAGCAACTGGTGTTGTATTATAAGCATAAACCGATTTCAAATTTTTACAATTTGAAAAAGCACAATCTCCTATTATGTTAACTGATGCCGGAATAGTTACTGTTGTCAATCCGGTACAATTAACAAAGGCATAAAGGCTGATAGTGGTAACAGGCGATGGAATGATAAAAGTAGTTAATCCACTGCAAGATTCAAATGCATTGATTCCAATAACGGTTGTCGATGAAGGTATAGTAACAGAGGTTAAGCTTGTTTTTCCTTTCCATGATCCCAGATTATAAAAAGCGGCTTTGGGTATTTCATTTGCATTATAGCTGTTATTAACATTCCAATCAGAATCGGCGGTGCCTCCTTTTCCTGCATAAGAAGCTATGCTTACGGCACTGATGTCGAGTACCGACAGGGCGTTCATACTGTCACGCATTGTTACAAAGTCGCGGGTGTCGATGGTGCCCGTAATGGTGAGGTTGGTTACTGTACTTTTTTCGGTGCTTGTTAAAGCTGTATATAAACTGCCGGCTGTGTTTATATGTACTGTTTTTGAAACCTGTGCCTGCATTATTGTTGTAAGCACAATGCTACCTAGTAATATAATTATCTTTTTCATGAGTGTATTTTTAAAATTGCCGTTTTAATCGTCAGATTCTATTTTAATTTATCGGGACAGGTGTTTGCATTATAATTTGTTAAATCTATTTTACGAAAATATAACATTTCTGATTTTGTTGTTACTTCCGCTATATCAATATTGAAAGGACCTTGATTTATTTGAAATCCGGGATCTAATTCCACATAACTACCCGCATTCAGCCCCATAGAATTTCCCGATAGTGTAATGGGATCTGAACAAATGATAGCAGTTGATGCTGTTAAATTAAGTGAACTTGTTTGAGGTAAATACCTCGGTTGTAAGTACAAATAATTTGGCGGACTATTATGGCGGTATGTCAACCAATATAAATTATGCAACAACATATAATCGAGTCCATTAAATTCTCTATGAGGTTCATCTTTTCTATTATCTTCAGGCCAAACTAAACGTGTACAACTCGACCAATCGCCACCATTATCATTGTCGCTGAAAAAATATGGTCCGCAAGCCGGGGCTGAATTTAATAGTATCAGAATAGAGTCGACATCTGTCTGCGTGATATTCGAAAAATCGTTGTTCAATACACTCCAGATTAAAGGAAGATGTTCGTATTTCCAAACATTATTCTGATGCTGTTTCAAACTCAGCCAATGATAGGTGTTTTGCCCATTAGCTCCAATATTACCGGTTGCACTTAATGATCGAACCTTATAATCATCTTCTTTTATTGTACACAAAGTTTTTAAGTTTGTACTTACTATATTTTTACATAAAGAAGACCAACTATCGGAACCAAAATTCAGCTCATATACTGTCCGGTCAAAACTTGCACCATGAAGATTTAATTGTAATTTAGGGTCAATTGGATCATTAGCAAGAGGGACAGGAATACATGCCATTATTTTCAATGTTAAATTAACTTGTAAGTCAGTGATGGGGATTTGTAAAAGATCTTGCATAAGATTTGTTCCCATACCCTGAAACGTTGATGTTCCAAGTAAACTGTTACCCGATGCAGCATAACCATCTGATAATATTAATTGAGAACCATCTGTTCCGTCTCCTTGAGGTACAAGATTACCTGTCACAGGATTTTTAACATACCAGCTATATTTTACCGGTAGGCAATAATGCTCGTTATCTTTATCTAGACAATAATTACAAGTATAAGGACTAGACGGATTTAAAAAACTTACCATTCTTTGAGCGATGTCTTTTGCTATCTGTTTAAAATTGATAACAGTGCCATCAACCGTTTCATTATCTACCAGTGCATTTACCAGCGACAGTGCTTCCAAATAATGTATAACATTATCTTCGCTCATTTCATAGTTATTTCCATAGGGATTTGTCTGACTAATTAATGGAGGTTGGGGGTTATTGTCGCTTATTTTTATTTTTGAAACAGGGAAATATTGAGTTGTTCCACCTTTTCTATATTTATCCCAAAAAGGTTGAGTAACATCATTGCGAACAATAAAACCATTTAAATCACCGGCATTTGTAACCCCCTGTCTATAATATGATTCAGCAGTGGCATCAAGTCTGTTGAGCGATGTAAGAGCGTAATACAATAGTTGAGTGGTTTGCGAATAATCCTGACCATAGCTTTTGAGAAGCTTATATTCAGTTGCCAATACCGAAATATATTGATTCAAAGCACCATTTCCGTCATCCATTTTAAGGTAGTCGTCTGCTGTGTTTATTTCCGAAACAGGAATATTAGTTCCTGCTTCGGTTGCTGCATTATCTGCCGAAGTACTAACCTTGACAAAGTTGTTTAACAACCTGTTGCGGTAATACCAATATTTCTGTAAATTGTCGCGAAGCGACTGAGCCGGGAGTATTATACATAAACACTGACATATAATTCCCATTAAAAGTATTTTCTTCATATCATTTTTACTTTATATATTTACTAAAACACTTACTGTCGAGTAAAAATATTTCACCAGTATAGCGTTCATATTCAAGAATCCCATAGCGATGACTATAACATACTCGCTTTACATCGTTAGGAAAATGCTTTTTGTTAATGCTATCGTTAAAAACAAAGACACTATCTATAGTTAAATTTCCAATATGCAATATTGTATCTATTTCCTTTTCACCACCTAAACCACCATATATATTTCTCCATTCTATTGATGTACCTGTTTGAGACCTTTGAGTAGCATACCACGAATCATCTTTAAAAAGGGAATCTTCACTTTTCCGATAGTTTAGTTTCTGGTAATTTGCACTAAGAAATTCACGATGATATAATTTATCGCTTGTATCATATCCATCTGCCAATTCAGATATCTTAAAAGTGTCTGTTCTCAAAGCACTAATAAACAAAAGCGTATCGCCTTGTTTAAACTGCATTTTAGTGTTCGGGTCTATATTATAATAGACATCTTTTTGACAGGCATAGGCAAAAAGCAAAAATGCAAGGCTGCTGTATAATAGATTTTTTTTCATAAGTATCATTTTTAATACTTTGGTGATATAATGTAGTTGTCGATTGTCAAAGGTTTATACCGAGTATTCGAAACCGATAAATATCCGTCATCAATAGTAAAGGGGATTTTGTCTATTCAGTTAAAATCATAGTTTTGGTATCGACAAGCGAACCATCGGCTATCAATGCATAATGATACATGCCTGCACTAAGGTCAGTACCATTAATGGTTAAAGAAACCGTTCCCCTATCAGTAATGCTGAATGATTTTAGTTGTTTGCCTGTCAAGTCATAAATGGTAAGTAAAGCTTTATTTATTGCCTGAGGTATCAGCATTTTGATCGTAGTATTTTCTTTAAATGGATTTGGGGCATTTTGATAGAGTGTAAGTACAGAGTTCTCTGGTGTTACAATGCTGATGTCTGTAGTTCCGGAGCTAGACACTACATCCGATTTTAATTTCGATTTAGACGAAGTAGCACAACAGTTTGAAATGGTTGATTGAGCATCACTGAGAGCTTGTTTTAGGTTGGAAATATCGTTAGCCTGATTTGCAAGTTCCGAAGACTGTGCATTTATAAGCTGAGCCTGTTCTTGAAATGAACCAACTAAAATAGGTATCAGCGAAATATAGTCAACACTTAAATAACCTTGTTTATCAGCATAGACTAATTCGGGAAACACTTTTTGAAGATCTTGTGCAATAAACCCAAAATGTTTACGAGAGGTGGCAAGCGAGTCGAATTTTAATTCAGTAATTTGAGTTGTTGTTGTATCGATTAACCCTTTTATTGTATCTGTTTTCGATTTTTTTGTCTTTTGGCGATTGCTTGTTATACTAGATAATGGTATTGACTTTTTAAAATCATAATTAACACTGGTAAGTTTCATTAATCGAGTTGTATTATCCTTATTGGTTACAATATTATCTTTATATCGGATATCAGAGGGTACAACAACGTTGGTAGCTTTTATATATCCATTAACTTCTAAAGGATAGGTCGGTGTGGTGAAATCTTTCAGGTGAAAACAATTAATAGATTCATAACCATTTGAATGAAAAATAACACCATAAAGACTACCATCGTCTCCATAACGGAAATAAAGATTTTTACTATAATCTAAGTAAGCATTCTCATTAGCTGTAAATAAACGTAATCTTGTTCCTTCATCCATAGTCGCATTGAACCATAAAGAATTTCCCAAAGGCATATATGTATCACCATTAATATGAAGTTTTGTGAGCGGTGAACTGGTTCCAATCCCCACATTGCCCGTCATACCTGCAATAGAAAAATATTGATGAAGTGTAGTCCCTGAAGTCGGTTTGGCACAAATTGAAAATAAGCCTTTATTTACTCCTCCATCCTCAGGAAAAACAAGGTTTAAATTGAGACCAACGCCGAAATTGTCAGCATAAAATCCCATTTTAATACCTCCTAATGTACTGGTTGGGTCGTTATTATACATCAGGAACAAAGGTGCTCCCGCATAGTATTGTGCAGTTCCCAAATCGAGAGCTGCCTGAGGTGTAGAAGTTAACGGCATAGTAATACCTACTTTCCCTGAGGTCGCAATTCTTAATTGTGCGTGTGTCATTGCTGTCGCAAATATGCTTACTGCAATTGTTGTGATAATTTTTTTCTTACTAAACATGACAAAAATAGTTTTTATTGATTTTAAAAAGATATAATAGTCTTGTTAGAGTCACATTGCAATGTGACTGTTGCTTAAACTGTTTAAATGTTGCGGGTAGCAATAGATGAGAAAGAGGGAAACAATTGTTTGTTTTCTGACAATATGTAAGGCTGTCCAATTGTTTACTAAAATAATTGACAGTACTAAAATACACGAATAGTGCTTTAGATAATATTTCTCTATATTTTGACATGTAGAGCTTTTTGTTGTCGTAAATTATATTCACAAATATAATACATTGTTTTAAACCATCAACGGAATTGATGCGTTTTTTTATTATAAGGTAGTAAAACAAAGCTTCATTGAAACGGATCCGTTCCCAGATCCTGCTTTTACAAGGAAGATTGGCTGTTCCAATAAATTCTTCATTCAGATCTGTCATCTTAGTATTCCCATAACACAAATAATTATTAATCGATCTCAGGTTCGGAACTAAAATATCAATTTTACACCATTTTATAGTTCACTATTTTTAAAGCTACCTATCGGTCAAAAAAACAATATTAAAGAATCGTAATATCAATCGATTTAGAGCCAAACCTATTACATTTAGCTTTTATGTGAACTTTTCTTCCTTTTTTATTTTAGAAAGGGTCGAGTTGTGGAGTTCTAAAACGGTTTTGTTTTAAATTCACAACACCGACAATTTTATTACATATATACATACAATATTTACACTTTGTCACCGTTTATTTTATAGTATTAACCTTTAAATCTTAATGTCATGAAAAAAACGTTTTTTGCGGTTCTTCATCTCAGTTCGTATAAAGAATCGGTTAAGGTGTACCAGCTTGCTGGTCGTGTTATCACAGCAATTACTAATAATCCTGTATTGTTTAAGGATTTAATATCTCGTGCAGAAAAATTGAATACCGAAAACAGTAAACTCGATGGTCTCATTAGGGCAAAAGATGGTAGTAAGCCTAAAAATCAGGCAATAGAAGATCAATCTTTAGTCATTTTCAATCTACTAAAGGAACTTATTATAGAGGTTAATAAGATTGCCGATGGCGACAAAGCCACCATACTTCTCTCTGGTTTCGACAGCAATACTGAACCATCGGAACACGAAATTCCTGATAGAACAATGATTAAACGCATTGTAGACGGATCAACCCTTCATAGTGCAAAAATCTATATTGATGCTGTTCCGTATGCCGACCGATACAAAATACAAATAACAAAAACACCGGCAGATGAATCAAGCTGGGAGACGGTTCTTGATCCGGCATCGGTTTATGGCCTCGAAATCGAAAATCTTGAACGAGGTGTTGAAATCTACATCCGTGTGATTGCAGGAAACTGTCATGGCTGGGGTCAGGCAAGCGAAGCTGTTGCTTTTCTGCCTCGCTGATTCCATGATTTAGAGAATAAAAAGTCCCCGTCTTAGGTTTCAGGAACCAAGGACGGGGACTTTTTATTCGTGTCTAATTTATCACAACTAACCGAAACTTTTAAAAAGATAAAAGCCTGAAAATCGCATAAATCTGTAGTCGCGAAACCAAATCAAAAAATATGCAACTCTACAAGCGAACCCAAAAGTAAAAATATCCCCGTTCTAAAACAAATTTTAGATTTTGTACCACGTCATCTGATTGTCCAATCGACAAAGAACTATGATTCAGATAAAGGATGTAGTAAATAGAAGACCTACGATCAATTTGTGGCATTACGTTTCAGTTAGTTGTGAAAAGGAATATAGTAACAGAATTAGTAAAGTTACTACTACCCAAAGGCTTGTTAGACTATTTTGAAGTAACCAAAGTAAGTAGTGTAAATCATGAGATA
>Ga0302292_1001246_pt1 | contig 16642 bp, 19 predicted proteins | sample III_Fen_N2_1_FD_194553 | JGI IMG/M metagenome (GOLD analysis project Ga0302292, IMG submission 194553) | Peat permafrost microbial communities from Stordalen Mire near Abisko, Sweden - III_Fen_N2_1 | ecosystem: Environmental > Terrestrial > Soil > Wetlands > Permafrost | place: Sweden: Abisko...
TTTGTTATTAATTTTAATCTATCTACTACGCTCTACCAATGTATTAATTCTCTCAAATGCGGACTCGGTTTTGCGAAACTAATTTGCGGGAAAGGATTCGCAAAACCTCGACTTATTCCCATTTTGCCTTGATTTGGATTTTGCCGTGCAGGAGGGTGCGGGAGGAATGCACGGGGCTAATTTGTATAATCCTATTTTGGGATTATACCATAAAAGGATATATTATTACAATATACCTATGAGTAAGTCAGTATTCACAAAAGAATATAAAGAAATTATAGAGCGTTTGAAAAAAGGGCGTATTGAAGCTGGTCTTTCGCAGCAAGCTGTTGCTGATAAACTTGGCAAACCACAATCTTATATTTCAAAAATTGAGTCTGGAGAAAGAAGACTTGATGTGGCAGAAATAAAGAAATTTACAATAATTTACAAAAAAGATGTTTCTTTTTTTATAAAATAATTTTATGAAATTAGACACCTTTTTAACTAAACATGGTTCAAAAATGAGACATTTAGAAACCATTTTCTTGAGAGATGTTTTCTTTAAAGATTTTGGAGAACAAGGACTAAACCTAATTGAACCAGAAGTAGAAATTACACGAAATGATGGAACTTCAAGAAAATGGAGAATTGATTTTGTTGTAACAACAAAATCAGCAAAATATGCAATTGAGTGCAACGGTTTTAATTACCACGCCGCAGGAATGGTATCTAAAGAAAGATTTGATGAACTTCAAGAAAAATCTAATGAGATTGTTCGTCTAGGTTTTCAATTTATAAATTTATCAAGAGATCAAATAGAAGTAAAGCCAGAAGAAGCAATCTATCAACTTCGAAGAAGTTTTATTGCTGATGAAGAATTATATTCAATTTTTCTTAAAAGAAATTCAGGCACAATAACACCTCATGAAATTCAAGAGGAAGCCTTAGAGAATTTAATACATACAAGAGAGATTGGTCACACTAAAGGACTTGTTGTTTTCGCTACTGGGTTAGGTAAAACATATTTAAGTGGATTTGATGCAATTGAATTAAAATCTAAACGAATACTTTTTATAGTCCACGTTGGAGAAATTTTAAAACAAGCAAGAAAATCTTTTGAAGATATTATGCCAGAAAGAGCAAAAGAAATGGGATTTTATACTGGCTCTGAAAAAGATAGAGAAAAAAATATTTTGTTTGCTACAATACAAACTCTTACAAGATTAAAGAATCTTAATCAATTTCAACCTGACGAATTCGATTACATAGTATTAGATGAAACGCACCATATAGCAGCTCCTTCATACAAAAAAGTCTTTGATTACTTCAAACCAAAATTTTTCCTTGGACTTACTGCTACCCCCAACAGAATGGATCAACAAGATATTCTCCGTTTTTACGAAGATAACCTTGTTTATGAAATAGAACAAATAGAAGCTGTTAAAAAGGGACTCCTTGCTAGTTTTAACTACAGAGGTTTTAAAGATAATGTTGACTACTCAAATATACATTATAGTGGTTTTAAATACGACACAAATGATTTAAATAGATCTTTAATGATTGAACAAAGAGATAAATCAATCATTGAAAAATTTAAAGAATTGGCATCTGATAAGAAAACTATTGGTTTTTGTGCGTCTACAGAATATGCAGATTGGTGTGCTGAAAAATTTAGAGAGCAAGGTATAAATGCAGTAGCGATACATTCAAATCTTGATAATCCAGATCTACCAGTTGAACAAAGAAGTAAGGATAAACTTATTAGCGACTTTAAGGATAGTAAATACCAAGTTGCTTTTGTTGTGGATATGTTTAATGAGGGTGTTGATGTGCCAGATGTAGAATGCTTATTGCTTTTAAGACCTACTGAATCAATTACTATACTAACTCAACAAATTGGAAGAGGTTTAAGAATTTCTCCAGGGAAAAAAGAGGTTCTTATTCTTGATTTCATTGGTAACTACCAAACAGCACATAAAATATTGCCAGCCTTAGGTATACATAATATTAATGATCTTAAACATGATGATGTTAAGGGTGTTTATTACTACGATAACGATGGCAGAAAAGTTACATTTGAAAGTGAGGTTGTTGAGATTTTTAGAATGATGTTAAGTCGTTCAACTAAAAAAGTTAGGACTGAATTGCTCGATCCTCATTGGATTGAATATGGTAAGTATTTAGAAGAAAATACTAAAACGGGATCTAAAATGCACTGGAAAATAGGAAACAAAAATGACCATATGGATGTTCATTTTTGGGCACTAAACTATTTAAATGCTAACTCAAAAGATAAATCAGCCGCTCAGATCTCTGATGAAATTAGAGAGAAGTCACAATCAGAATTCTCAGGCAAAACGATGGAAGGGACCAGAGCATTGTTTTTAAGTAAATTATTAGGATTTCTTAAAGATACAAATCCGTTGGAAACCACAGAAATATTTAATGATGAAGTTAGTAAAAACCCTCAAGGTGGAAAAGTGGCTGGTGTTATAACAAAACAACTTGAAAAGTTCTATTTTTGGAATGACTTATTTAGTTTAACTAATAGACATGTTGGCAGAGAAGAACAAAGACCTATTGATGAATACTTCTCTATCTATCCTTTGTTTTTTATCTACGAAGTTATAACTAAACTTAAAGAACAATATGGTTACGATGAGTTATCTTTGTCTAAATTTGAGATAGATTCCTTTGTTGTCCTTGCGAGAAATCATTCCGAAATCAATGATGTTGTTGAAAGAATTGTAGAATACAGAGAGCATGAAGAAAAATACGAAATTGAAAAGTATTTAAAACAAAGTAATAAATTAGACGCTAGATTTTATAAAATATTGAGATACTGTAAGTATTTTAAATACAGTCCAAGTAAAATAACTTTAAATGAAGAATATTTAAAAGAAATATCAGAAAAAGTGTTAAGGTTTAATGAGTTAATTAAAGAAAATAAACTTATCAAATTTGATAATAATTCTCCAGCTACTTATAGAGATATGCTTTATTCTAAAAAAGAACTATTAGAATATCACGATTCATTAAAATAGTTTGGGTTCAAGTATTCTGTTCTTGACTACATTGTAGTATTTTTCAGATAATTCTACACCTATAAACTTTCTTCCTAGATCTAAAGCTACTTTACCTGTTGTGCCACTACCCATAAAAGGGTCTAAAACAGTATCACCCTTATTGGTTAAAAGAGTAACAAAATGATTAATTATCGCTTCAGGTTTCTGCGTTGGATGTCCACCAAATTTTTTCTCGTTACCAGGAGTTAGTCCAGTTTCAAAAAAGTCATGTACTACCTTACCCTGATTGTTAAAAGTTCCTGTTTTTTTCTTGTAAGTAAAATAAATCCAACCCTCTGTTGAGTTTATAAAATGTAAATTCATATTTCTTGGCATTGGATTTTTTTTATGCCAAATACCAGTAGTTTTATAATAGAATTTATGTTTTTGAGCTAACTGGATAATTGACTCAATTTTAATAAGTGACATGAAAATTATCATACCCCCACCATCTTTTATTATTCTGGATGAATTCTTTAAAAATTCATCCATTTTAAACATCCAATCGTCATAATCTAAATGATCCCAATCTGTTGCAGAAAAGTGGTTACTTCTAAGTTTTCCTAAATTTGTGTCTCTATCGTCCATAAATTTACCCAAGTTATATGGTGGATCAGTTAGTATCAAATCTACAGTTTTATCATCAAGAAGTTCTAACGCTAATATAGCATCATTATTTATAATCTGGCATCCCTCACATATTGTTTCAAATTTTAGTTCTTTCTTTTTCATATATTTAAATCGAGCATCTTTTTTACTTTTTTAGCAATAGCCCTAGACATTCCTACAGCAACAGCATTTCCAACTTGTTTGTATTGTGAAGTCTTTGATCCAGTAAAAATAAAGTTATCAGGGAAAGATTGTATTCTGGCACCCTCTCTTACTGTAATAGCTCTGTTTTCTTTAGGGTGAGTCACATAACCACCTGGCGGAGTATCAAATCTTGTTGTTAGTGTTCTTGATGGTTTCTTTGGGTCTAATCTTCCGTAAGCCCCACTGTGCTTAGATCCCGTCTGTAATTCTTTTGGTAAGACTTTCCAGTTTTGTCCTGGTTTTATTAATTTAACTCTTTCCAAAACAACCCCATTAAGTTTAGTTGGTTCATGGTTTTCTTTAGGTAAATTTTTAAATGCTTCTTCAATAGAAACATAGTTATTGGGTGTATGTGTTTTATCTGGAAATACATTTTCAGTTCCTAAATTGTTACCAATAAATACAGCTCTTTTTCTCAGCTGGGGCACTCCATAATCAGCTGCATTTAAAACCATATAATCTACTTTGTAACCTATAGAATTAAGCTCGCTGATAATTTCATCTTTTATTTTTCCGTCATGACTAGATAAAATTGCTGCAACGTTTTCAATAATCACAACTTTTGGTTTTAAAATTTTAGCAACACGAATAAATTCTCTAAAAAGATAATGCCTAGGATCATCAAGGGAAACTTCTTTTTTTGTAGTCCTATATCCAGCCATTGAAAATGACTGACAAGGAACTCCACCAACAAGGACATCAATTTCAGTCGATCCTAGGTATTTATTTAGTTTGGTTTTATCTAAATCTTTTATATTACCCAAATAAAATTTAGTTTCAGGATGGTTATAAATAAAAGTTTGACTTGCTTCCTCGTCGTTATCATTAGCAAAAACAACGTCAAATCCTATATCTTTGAATCCCATAGATAATCCACCAACTCCTGCGAATAGGTCAACAATTGTGTATTTTTTTTTATTATTTTTAGGTTTCATTGAATTCATTTTTTTATAATACCAATAATTTTACCATTTATCATAAAATTGTCCTCGCTCGATACATAAATTGGTTTATGTATCGTATTTGTAGATTCTGATAGTAGCCTTACTTCGCCAGTTTTATTATTTCTCTCAAATTTCTTAATATTCGCACAGCCGTCAATCACAGAAAGCACGAAGTCGCCATTTTTAGGGGTTCTGTATTGTGAATCAATCAAAACGAAATCACCTTGCTCAATGTTCTTTTTATCAATCTTGGCTTTATTCATAGAATCACCCTCAACACGCAAAGCAAAAATGCCTTCTTTTTTATTGAGTAAGCTACGAGAAATTTTTAAATACCCCTCAACATTTTCTTCTGCAAAAATAGTCGCTGGACCAGCATTTACCGCACCCAAAATTGGAATTCTTATTGAATCTAACCCCATTGTTTTTAAAAAGGGAGTCTTCACTTCTTTATTTGTATAAATACTAATAGACCTAGGTACATTAGACTCTCTTTCAATAAAACCCTCATCTTGTAATTTTTTAACATGATAATAAGCAGAAGACGGATATGCTAAAAAAGAAAAATTATTAGCAATTTCTTCTAAAGATGGAGCATGTCCTTGTTCTTTCGCAGAGGACACAATAAAATCGTAAATTTCTTTTTGTTTTTTACTTATCATAAATATTTTAAACTATTGACTTTCAAATCTCTTTCAAGTATACTTATATTATACTTGAAACTAGTTTCAAGTGCAAGTAAAGTTATCAACACCCATAAAATTATGTATTCAAAAAACACAGATATTGATGCTGTATTGAAAAAAGCATCCAAAAACCTAGATTTAATAGAAGAAGAATATAAAAAATCACTGATGAGAGAAGAAATATCATTTGATTTGCTAGTTGATATTAAAGATTTTTTTGGTAATCTAAGATCAGCACTTGATTATAGTGCTAATAAAATACCAACGAATGATGGATATTTCCCAATTTGTAATAGTCAAAAAGATTTTGACTATAAAACACTTGGACTATCATCTAATATTAAAAATATACTATCTAAATGGCAACCATATAATGATAATCCATGGATACATAATTTCAGTATTCTTAATAATAAAAGTAAGCACTTAACCTTAATCCCTCAAAAAAGAAAAGAGGTTATGGAAACACGAGTTTCAGGGGATGGTGGTTCTGTTAGTTGGGGTAATGGGGTAACTTTTGGACAAGGTGTCAGTATTATGGGAGTACCAATTAACCCAGCAACTCAACTTCCTGTTGCTAATAATATTGTAAAAACAGAAAAAATTACTTGGGTGCATTTTACTTTTGATAATAGTGTATCAGAGGAACTTCATGCGGACATATCAGCCCTACCTTTTATAAAAGAATGTTTTGAAAAAATTACTAAAATAATATCAGAGGTCGAAACATTATAATATTCAATAATTAAAAATTTATGCCAAAATTACCAAAATATATAGCGAAGTCTGGGCAACTTTGGACTTCAAGTGAAATAAAGGAATTAAAAAATATGGGAGGTAAGACGCCTACTCGTGTTATTGGTTTAAAACTTCAAAGACCAGTTGCAGGGGTTCAAGCAAAAGCTCAAGAAATTGGAATGAGTCTTAAGCCGATAAATAAATCTCCTCGTTCTAGATTAGCCTAACGTATCTTTATATTATACCACAATTCAATATAAAATGCAAGGGGTAAAAAGGCTTAATTTTAAGCCTTTTTTGCTATAATCTACATATGACTGATGAAATAATACCAAAAGAGGAATTACCAGTAGAAGCTCCAATTGAGCCTGTTTCTGAGCCTATACAAGCTCCAGAATCCCCAACGGCTCAAATACCAGTAAATGAGCCGTTAGCTACTCCAAATGAAACTCCTAGCGAACCAGAAGCTGAACCAATAGCTGAAACTATTCCAGCAGAAACAAAACCGATAGAAACAGAAATTCAATCTGAATCAACACCAGAACCAATTCCTGAAATTGTAAAAGAAGAAGTTAAACCAGAAATTTCTGAACCAATTAAAACTGAATCAAAACCAGTTGAACAAATTCCTGAAACTAAATCTGAATCAAAACAGGATCCAAATCCCGAACCCGAACAACCAAAAATAATTCCTGTAATTATTCCAACCAAGAATCTCGCCCGTGAACTTCTAGTTAAAGCAAGAAATATGATTCAATTCAGAAAAAGAAAGAAATTGGAAAAAGTGATGACTTTGTTTCTTAAGAAATCTAAAATTACAAATGACGAAGTTGAGAAATTCATGCATATATCAGATGCAACAGCTACTAGATATCTCTCACAACTCGAGAAAGAAGGAAAAATAAAACAATCTGGAAAAACAGGAAAGTCTGTATTTTATTCTAAAATCTAATAAGGGAGTGAGTCCGTGCACGCACGGGTGGGATAGCTCCGTGTGTAATCACACGGAGCTGGGGCAAGCACGAGTATTCTGGAGCCTCGGGCATTACCGCTATGGCGTCCAGTGGCTAAAGGATGAGCTCCGTGGTTGTATTGAAATACATAATCAATAGCGAAGCACACACTAAAAGTAATATTGCAAAGCGTAGTGTGGGGGTGGCGAGGACTAGAACACGAGTTCCTAAAAGTCACAGGTAATCCTGTGACAAATATCTAGAATGAGTGTAAGTCCGACCCGGGGAGAGGAAACTTCCTCTCCCCAAGAAGCGCGAAATACCAAACGGCTCATTTCCCCAGTATCTGAGCCGTTTGGTGTGTAGCTCATAAGCACCTAGGAGCGAGTAGCCATAGCGGTAATGCCTGAGGCGGATACGCCGAATGGTGCTGTCGATAACGATAGATAAACACTAAAATAAATATGCTATAATTACCGAGGTTTTCCATTTAGTTCTGCATTCCGAATTCCTCCTGCACGGCGAAATCCAAATCAAGGCAAAATGGGAATAGTCGAGGTTTTGCGAATCCTTTCCCGCAAATTAGTTTCGCAAAACCGAGTCCGCATTTGAGAGAATTAATACATTGGTAGAGCGTAGTAGATAGATTAAAATTAATAACAAAAGTCGAGCGTAAGATTAGCTTTCATTTTGTTCGAAATAAGTTCGTGCAATGTTAAGCAATACAGGACAATTAGATACGTCGTCGGAAAAATCGGTCGCGCGCTCACGCGCGACTATACGGCGGGGTATGACGGAATCTGAATTCGTCTTGGAATTAAATGCGAAAACGGTCTGGTGGGCTTGGGTGCATAAATGAGACGAGACACGGATTATCTTTTTTAATACTAAAAACAAATATATGATTAAACCAAAATATTTTCTATACGCGCGAAAATCAACCGAGGATGACGACCACCAGATTATGAGTATCGAGGCTCAACTTTTCGAACTACGCGAATTCGCGTGTAAAGAAAATCTTGAAATTCTTGAGGAATTTCAAGAGTCGAAAAGTGCAAAGAAACCAGGTCGTGAGAAATTTAACGAAATGATGACGAAGATTGAAAGTTTAGACGGCGTTGGTATCCTCGCGTGGCACCCCGACCGTTTAGCTCGCAATAGTATCGACGGTGGACGCATCATTTACGCTGTAGACACGACGAAATTGGTTTCTTTACGCTTTCCGACATTTTGGTTTGAACCCACCCCGCAAGGTCTCTTTATGCTTCAAGTGGCGTTCGGACAAAGCAAATATTATTCCGATAATCTTAAACAAAACGTTGAACGAGGTTTCCGCCAAAAAGTTCGTCGTGGTGAATGGCTAACAAAAGCACCGTTTGGTTATGTGAATAATCCCAAGACGAGAAATATTGATATAGATAAAATAAAGTCTCGTTTGGTTGTCTGTGCTTTTAAAGAATTCACCACGGGAAAACACTCTTACAAATCAATCTCGCAGTTTTTGGCGGATCACGGAGTTGTCACTAGAAACGGAACGCTACTTAGCAAATGTGCCATCTCTGGTATGCTTTCCAATCGGGCATATCTTGGTTTTGTAAAATATCACGATGAATGGCACGACGGCACATTTGCACCAATTATTTCTCCTGATTTATTTGAAGCTGTTCAAATGCGATTGAAAGAACGAGGAAGACCCCGCAAATCAAAAAAGAGTCACAATTTTCCATTCGTCGGACTTTTCCGTTGTGGAGAGTGTGGAAGTATGATCACTGCACAATGGGCGAAAGGTCACGGCGGTTTGTATCGGTATTATAGATGTACGAAAAAGAATGGAAAATGTGAGCAAGGATATTTGCAGGAAGAAAAACTCGTCTTTCAATTAAGAGAACAGCTTCAAAACATCAAGCTCCCCGACGATTGGCTAGATTATATGACACAAAAAACGGACGAGTGGGAAAAAGAAACGAAAGTATCGTCGGTGAGCTTGGTCGGGCAGATTAGAGATGATAGAGAAGAGACACAGGAAAAGTTGGACAAGTTGGTAACTCTTTTTCTTGACGGCGATATTCCACGAGAACAATATTTGAAAAAGAAAAATGATTTACTTGTCCAAAAAGTGTCTCTTTCTAACAAATTAGACTCTGCCCGAGAGGAGAGAAATAATTGGGTCGAACCTTTGCGGGAATGGATTTTAGATATGAAAAAAGCCACGCAATTGGTTTCTTCGGACAATTTTTTTGAAATTCGTGACTATTTCAAAAAAATTGGAACGAACTTAATATTGCGTGATAAATCCGTCTCTGTCTCATTTTGCCCACCCACCGAATTCGCATTTAATTCCAAGACGAATTCAGATTCTGTCATACCCCGCCGTATAGTCGCGCGTGAGCGCGCGACCGATTTTTCCGACGACGTATCTAATTGTCCCCTCGGTAGGAATCGAACCTACGACCATCTCCTTAAAAGGGAGCTGCTCTACCAACTGAGCTACGAGGGGGAAGTAAACGATTGGGGGATATCAACTAACCTTAATAAAATACCACATTAGAGTAATAAAATCAACATCATTCTAATGATATATACTGTTGTGATATAATAAAATAATCTTAATGAAAAATGGATAAAGACTTTTTACAACAAGCAATAGAATTATCTAAAGAATCCATAAAGCAAGGAGGGTTTCCTGTTGGGGCAGTTGTTGTTAAAAATGGAGTTGTTGTCTCACAAGGTTTAAGTAATGGAAAAAATAACAAAGATGCTACTAGTCACGCTGAAATTGAAGCGATAAGAAATGCTTCTCAAAAATTAAATACTAGAGATTTATTTGATTGCGAGTTGTATTCTTCAATGGAACCTTGCTTGATGTGTTTCTCTGCTTCTTATTGGGCAAAAATAAAAAAAATTGTTTATGCTGTAGGAAAAGACAAATTATCAAAACAACATTATGAAGGTCTTCATTCTTTAGAAGAAATAAATTTAAAAAATAATAGACAGATTGAAATTGTTCATGTTAAAGAGTTAGAAAGTGAAGGTTTATCTATTATAAAAGAATGGGAAGACAATAAATAATATAGAATTAATTTTAATCTAAATTATGTTATAATTTCTTTATGAATTTAGACAAAATAGAGAATTTACCCCCAAAACCTCTTAATACTCTTAAAAATGAGCACCTAAACGAAGGAATTCCGTCTATTGTTGGGTGTATTTATGATAAGGCTCAAATGGGTGATAAAGATAAAACCTTTTTTGATAATTTTAAAAAGAGTGCAGTTTTTGTTGATTATAAAAAAACAGTTAATCAAATAGATCTTTTAAGAGAGGGCCATATGTCTGCTGGTAAAAAAAGTTATGTAATATCTAGAATAGATAATCAAAATAAATATTCAAATAATTATCTTGATTGCACAGGTTTTGTTTGTTCTGGTATTGATAAAAGAACAGGTGAGAATATGTCATTTTTAGTTCATTTAGATCCTAACTTTTTATTAATGAACAATAATGAGAATAAAATAAAATTTAGAGATGATCTAAATAGAAGATTAGATGAAATGAATTCTATATGTAAACAGGGTTCTATTGATGTTGGTATTTTTGGTGGAAACAAAGGATTTGTGTTAGATACTGTTCCAGATGAAGATTTCAAAAATGGTGTAGATAATGAGTTTGAATATTTAAGAAGTGAATATAGTGATTATGCAGATTCTATTCACTTTTTAGATTTTATTATTTCAAAACGTATGAATTTTTCTCCTACAGTTTTAATTGGTCCGAGCAATAATTTTAAAAGTTTAGATAAAGATTTAACAGAAAGTAAAGACTCATTGGCTGTTTATTTTGATAATAAAAATCGTAGATTATATGAAGTAAGGCCTGAAAATGACTTAGAAAATAATGAAAGTTTTTTAGCGAAAGATGTTGAGGAACAAATTAAGAAAATTAAAAGCAAAGAAGAAGAAAGAAAAAAGTAAATATGAAAGATAAAATACAACCATCAGATATTCTTATTTTGCCTGATATTCGCTCGGCAATAAATGTCGGGGCGATATTTAGGACAGCGGATGCAGTAGGAGTAGATAAGATATATTTAGTAGGGGTTACTCCTCGCCCTACAGACCAATATGGCAGAGTTCAAAAAGATATAGCCAAGAGTGCCTTGGGGGCGGAAACTTGGATCAAATGGGAATATAAAGAAAAATTATTTCCTTTAATAAAAAATTTGAAAAAAGAAGGGTATGAAATTGTAGCCCTTGAGCAGAGTGAAGAATCAATAGATTATCGTAAATATAAAAAACCAACGAAATTTGCCTTTATACTAGGTCCTGAAGTTACAGGTTTGAATAAAAAGATATTAGAAAATTGTGACAAGACACTAGAAATACCAATGCACGGCAAAAAAGAATCTCTCAATGTTTCTGTTGCTTGCGGAGTTGCTTTGTTTAGAATTTTAAGATAGATATTATTGTGGGACAGCCATAGGTTGTCCTTTTATGAATGCTTTATCGGCATTCTCTGTTTTTGGTTTACCCATTAAAACCCAAATAACAAAAATAGCTACCATAAACAATATAATTTCAAGTCCAAAACTTATTCCTCCACTACTATGATGTTTGTGTGCGGGTTTCTTGTCATCTTTTTTATCTTTTGGTTTTTCTGCCATCTTATTAGAAGTAAATTCAATTATTTTTTTTAGAATAAAAATATTTACTGTATTAATTTATAAAATTTTACTTGGCTCGTATCTACTTCTAACGGGACAGGTATTTTTGATCGAATAATTTTTGATGTGTATTACAGAAATGAGCACTACGCCCATCTAACACTTTTCTTATTATAACACCTTTACACTTTAATCTACTACAAGGCTCTCCTTTCTTTTGATAAACATTGTGATGATTTTGGAAATTACCTTTTTTACCATGTATATTCCTATAGTCAGACATTGAGTCTCCCCCGAAGTTTATTCCTTTTTTAAGGATTTCTTTCATTGATTGATAAAGAAGATTTATATTTTTGAGAGGGATATATTTGAATTTTGATTCAGGGTGAATACTAGATAGCCAGAGCATTTCATCGGAATATATATTACCAATACCAGCTATTAAGGATTGATTCATAAGGGCTGTTTTTATATTTTTGTTTGGTTTTGAAGACAGGATTTCTTTAAATTTTTCAAAATTAAAACTTTTATCAAGAGGTTCATAGCCAAGATCTTTCAAATGAATTGTTTCATTTATTTTATCAGTATCAAGTAATGTTATTTTCCCAAATTTGCGTGAATCACAAAATATCATTGATTTACCATTTGAAAGATTAAAGACAGCATGGACAAATCTATTGTAAGGGTCGTGAAGTTCTTTTCTTTCATTTTTATCTGGCACCCACGTTGTGTGTTTTACGTTATGTGTCTTATGATATTTGCCGACAATGATGTGTCCAGTCATTTTTAAATGGATAAGGATTGTATTTTTATTGGAAATATTTATCAATATATTTTTACCTCTTCTCTCTACTCCTAATATTTTTGAATTTTTAATTTTCTTTTTAAATTCTTTAAAGAAATTTTTGTCTTTTATTGTATTTTTAAATTGTTTGATAGGTTTATCTTTAGCTAAGTCTGTCCACACATCTAAAAAGGAAAGTCCCTGTAAGGCAATTTTTAAGCCGTTTACTGTAGTTGTCACTTCTGGAAGTTCTGGCATAAATTAATGATTACTTAGAATTCTTAGAGCTTCTTTTATACGAGCATTTGTCCCTATAATAGTAGCTGGCACTTGCTGTAGTGCACTGCGAGCTTCGTTTTGTGAATAACCGAGAGATTTGAGTGCTTCTAGTATATCGTTTTCATCTCTCAATAGTCCAGGAGTATCTCCTTCATTTTTATAATCTTTTAGTTTATCTCGGAGTTCAATAATAATTTTCTCAGCCGTTTTTTTTCCAATACCAGAAACTTTATTTAAATAGCTGACATCTCCTGTCGCGATTGCTCTCTTTATTGTATCAATAGGGGCGAGAGCGATAATACCAAGAGCTCCTTTAGGTCCAATGCCTGAAACATCCAATAAAAGTTCAAAGAAAGATAATTCATTTATGCTTTTGAAACCGTATAAGTCTATAGAATTTTCTCGGACAGCCGTATATACCCAAAAAGAAGCATGATCTCCTAATAAACAAGAGGAAATAGTTTCTCCTGTGACATATAACTTATATCCAACACCTGAAACATCAATAATAAAGAATTTATCGGTGGTGTGAACTATGATTCCTTCTAATCTTGCTATCATTCTTAAATAATACCAAATATTGCTCTTTTCGGCTATTTCTGGTATTGTTGTATTGTCTCAGTCAAAAAATTACTAAATTAATTATATATAATATGCCAATTACAAAATCAGCAAAAAAAGCATTAAGAGGTTCTCTTGTGAAAAAGGCGATGAATGATCGTAATAAAAAAATGATCAAAGAATCTACAAAAAACATAGAGAAGCTTGTAAAAGAAAAGAAAAAAGATGAAGCGAAAAAGCTTTTACCTGTTGCTTACAGTGTTATAGATAAAGCTTGCAAGAGAGGAGTAATAAAGAAAAATACTGCATCTCGTAAGAAATCTCAATTATCTAAAATTACAAAATAAATAAAAATACCCTCATATGAGGGTATTTTTATTTTAAATTTATTGTTTTGGAGCGACTGGAGCTGTAGGAGTTTTACTTACATCTACAGTGACTTCACCAGTTACTTGTTGTGGATTTATTTGATTCTGATTTTCAAATTTTCCATAACTATAATTCATCATTCCATTTCTTTCTAAACGAAATTCTCCTTTACGCTCTGCTTTCATTTCTCCGTATTGTGAACCGAAACAGAAGACAATGATAAGGATAATTATCCAAATTATTTTTCTCATCATGTGGCACTTTTTCCAATTGTGACAACAATTAGGCATTCCATGTTCACACTTTTCTTTTCCTTCACAACAACCCTTTTTTTCTTCGTTTTCCATATTTTTATTAAATTATATTTATATTATTAATAATAACCCGACTATAGTTACATTATAGCATAAAATTATTCTAAGCAATTTCCCTTGCAGATAAGTGTTTATTAGTGTAAATTATAGTCGTAAGAGATTGGTCTCGTCGTTCAATGGATAGGACGCAACTTTGCGGAAGTTGCGATGCAGGTTCGATTCCTGCCGGGACCACATATAAAAAAGCTAGGTTTACCTAGTTTTTTTATATGTGGTCCCGAGCAAGCAAACTTCTTTGCTTGCGTGCAGGAATCGAAGCCCAATTCGTTTTTCGGTGTTAACCGAAACGAATTGGGATACTGTCCTCGTAGAGGAAGATATCCTGCTATTTTTAAAACCCCAACTTCTCCATAAATTTCATAGATTTAGATTCTTCAAGTTCAATATTTTTTGTAACTTTTGAAAGAGATTCTCTGACCTCATCAACTTTCTCAATTGGAAGGGGAATAGTATAAACAGGAAGAAAATATTTGTTTATTTCTATTAGAAGAATAGCTTCTCCATTTTCTTTTTTAATATGGAAACCTTTAATTTTTTTCCATTCATATTTATCTTTACCCAAAAAGAAACCTTCAGTTTTTATAGAAAAGATTATATCAAGAGGTTCTCGTATAGAGAACAAAATAAGAGTGCCTCCAGAAATAATGATAAAAATAGCAAACAGGTAATTGCTTTTCCAAACAGCTATTATACAAGCGACAAGTGCTATTAATCCTATCGTCCAAATAAAGTCTACGCTTTTTTCTTTGTGTTTATATTCAGGAGCAGACCATTCTATTGTATTTAAGATTATTTCTTCCATACCTATTATTATACTCTTTTATTTTGTTTTGATAAAGAAGCGACTGCTTTATAGACAGCTGTTCCTGCTTTCTTATCAAACATACTTGGAATAATATTTTCTTTATTTACATTTTTTACAACATTTGCCAAGGCCACTGCGATAATTGTGAATATTTCGTTTTTGAATTGAGGAATGTTGTAATCAAGCATAGCCTTAAATGCATTTGGAAAGACTAGAGAATTATTGATTTGATTTGGATAATCAGATCTTCCTGTAGCTACTATGAAGGCTCCTGCCTTGTGAGCAAATTCCGGCATTATTTCTGGGGTAGGATTGGCTAGTGTGAAGAGGATAGGTTTTGGCCCCATACTTTTAACCATCTCTTCTGTTAAAGTGTTTGGTTTTGAAAGTCCTATGAAGACATCCATATCAATCAATGCATCAGCTAGAGTTCCCGATCTTTCTTTTAGTGTGCTACCTTTCAATAATTCTTTTTTTTCTTTATTTAAATCTGTTCTTTTTTTATTTATTATTCCATGACTGTCACAAAATATTGTATTGGTAATTCCATAACTGTGAAGTAGTCGTCCAGTAGCAACTCCAGCAGCTCCGACTCCGACGATAACCATTTTCACATTTTCTTTTTTTATTTTTGCCAATTTTAAGCAATTGATAAGACCAGCTAGAATGACTGTTGCTGCACCCCATTGATCATCGTGCATTACAGGGATGTCTAATTCTTTACGAAGTCTCTCTTCTATCTCAAAACATCTTGGAGCAGAAATATCTTCCAGATTTATTCCACCAAAAACAGGAGAGATTTGTTTTACAATTTTAATTATTTCTTCAGTATCTTGTGTATCTAAACAGATAGGGAACGCATCTACACCTCCAAAATCTTTAAATATACAGGCTTTACCTTCCATAACAGGAATTGCCGCAAGGGGTCCAAGATTACCGAGTCCTAATATTGCTGAACCGTCAGTTACGATAGCCACTGCATTCTTCTTGATGGTATATTCTCTTGCACTTTTTGGGTCTTTTGCGATAGCAAGACAGACACCAGCTACTCCTGGAGTATAAGCGAGTGATAAATCTTTTTTATTTTTAAGTGGAACTTTGCTTATCACTTCTAGTTTCCCGCCATATTTTTTGTGTAACTTTATAGATTCCTCGTATTTTTTGTTTATCATTTTTTTATTTAATTGATTTTTTAATTTTATTTGATAATATTTTCAATTCTCCAAAATCTGCAAGCGGTCCTCCAGCTGAAGATAAATATCCTTCGTATGAAGGGAACCACGCATCATGTTTTGATAAAAATTGTTGCCAGCCACCATTTTTAAGTTTCTTTGTGCCATGCATAGGTATAAGTTTTATATGTGCATGATTTATTCCTAATCCTTCAATTATAATTCCTACACGCCCCACATCTTTATAAAAGTTTTCTAATATTTTTGCAACTTTTTTTGAAACGATTACGAGTTCACCGAGTGTTTTATCTGGTATTTCAAGTGGGTTACTTTCAAAATGTTTCTTGGGTATAACTACTGAAAACCCTTCTGTATTGGGGTCTATAGCAAGGAATGCCATATGAGTCTTATTTTCCCAGAAAATAGAAGCTGGTATCTTACCTTTTACTATTTCACA
>Ga0302292_1001250_pt1 | contig 16627 bp, 14 predicted proteins | sample III_Fen_N2_1_FD_194553 | JGI IMG/M metagenome (GOLD analysis project Ga0302292, IMG submission 194553) | Peat permafrost microbial communities from Stordalen Mire near Abisko, Sweden - III_Fen_N2_1 | ecosystem: Environmental > Terrestrial > Soil > Wetlands > Permafrost | place: Sweden: Abisko...
GAAAAAGAGCGTACCTTTGCACTCGCAATTCGGAAATGGAATAGCAACGGGGTGTAGCGCAGTCCGGTTAGCGCACCTGCTTTGGGAGCAGGGGGTCGTGGGTTCGAATCCCGCTACCCCGACTTAAAAATCAGCCACTTACAGTAAAATGTATGTGGCTGATTTTCTTTCTATACATTTTTCTATACATTTTTCTGAATAGAAAAACAAATAACAAACATATAGAAAAGTCTTTAAAACAAAGCCTTTCAACCGTTTTTGAACTTCAAGAATTATCCGCAATTCCACATAATTCTTTTCTTTCGTTCTTAGCCCTTAAATTTAGTTGCTGATAGTTTGCTAGTTCTTGGCAATAATAGCCGCTATAGGCCTTCTAATAACCTTCAGCAATCATTATTTCATAATCTCCCCAATTCTATTCTTAATTCAAAATTCCATTTGCTGAGTCTTTTTTTTTCTGATTTAATTTAGATATTTTCTACCGCACCCGTCTCCAAAATTGATTCCTCCCTTTTGGTTTAACGAACTGGTTATTCAATATTTCATCATTTCTGTCAACTACTCTGCTTAAATATAGATGTATTTATAGAATTTATTGCTCTATTGCATTCAAATACTTTATATTACATTAGTTTAACTATTTGAAGCATAGTTTATTAGTTTGTATATTTGGGTAAAATTAATTTTCAAAATTTATTAAAATTTATAACTATGGCTAAGCAGATTGGCGTTGTTAAGTACAAAGGGACGATTGGAGACATACGTCACTTTAAAATTAAAGGTTTAACTGGCAATTTTGCCGGATTAAACGGTGGTGCAAGTGCAGAACAGATAAAAAGTGATCCTGCATTCGTCAGAACTCGTGAAAACATGAATGAGTTTGGAGGCTGTGCAGCAGTCGGCAAATCGGTTCGTGTTGGTTTAGCTCAGCTGATGAAACAAATGAGCGATCCGCAACTAACAGGAAGATTAACGGCTATTATGAAAAAAATCAATCTGGAAGATCAAACAGAAGCTCGTGGTTATCGTGCTATATTGGTTTCAACTCAATCAAAGTATTTGGTAGGTCTTAATTTCAACCGTAATAGTTGTTTTGAAGGAATGTTTACGGCTCCAATAGAAATTGCAGCAAGTGCAGAACGAAATGCAGTGACTATGTCTGTTGAGTCTTTCAACACTCAAACTCAAGTAAAAGTACCTGCCGGAGCGACTCATTTTCGTTTAGTGAATGCTATTTCGGTAATTTCTGATTTTGCATATAATTCATCAACTAAAATCTATGAACCGATAGATTCAGTTTTGAATGAACTTTCGAATGTAACATATTCAGATTATATTGAAGTTGGAGCAACTGTTTCAGACCCAATTTCAATTATAAGTACTTTGCCGGGCAGCCCAACGCTAACAACCGACGATAGTCTTTTAAGTTGTATTGGAATTGAGTTTTATCAAAAAGCCGGTGCAAATTATTATCTGTTCAATACAGGCAATGCATTGAAGATTCAAACAGTATTCTAATAACTTTACAGTGGTTATTAAACTATGAAAGGAGCGTTCCAATTGGGACGCTCCTTTTTTTGCTATTATCTTGACATGCATTCCTTGTAATGGGTGGGCTTATGGTGGGCTTATGGTGGACTTATGGTGGACTTATGGTGGACTTATATACGAATACCTTACTTTCATTATTATGACAACTAGGAGCTTGTTTATGCCTCAAAAACCTATGTTAAAAACGCTTCGAACTACATAATATAATAATCTCCAGAAAAAAACATTAAACTACATACATAACCAAAGGTAAACACCTCTTTCTCTTCTCTCCACGCGAAGCGTAAACCATCTTATATTATCTTTCTTTTTCTCTTTTTTATGTAGAAGTTTAAATATGACAGTGGTAATTCACATTATATTGCACGAAGTGCCAAACAGGCTTACAAAGAATGAAAAGCGATAAATGCCCCTCATAAAAAGGGGCTGGGGTTTTCATTTTTTGTATTCCGCTGTCCCCTATTGGTCAAAAGCGGTTCGGCAAAAACCACATTGAGAAACTTACCCATTTTTGCCGAACGGCTTTTGCGGGGCATTAAAGTCAACTCGTCACATTTCTTATTTTTATTTTTAAAACTATTCATCGCTTGCGGTTTTGGAAAATAAAAATAAGATATGTGTTCCGCTCTGCCTATTTGAGAAATGGTTTTGATAAGCTATTCGGTTATCAATATCATTTATAGGCGATATTGCCGGAACGGCTTTAAACGCAAGCTATGCTTGTTTTATTCTTGCCTTACTGCCTATTGTTTGGCGAAATAGATACTTTCCGCTTTCCCTATATTGGTTTTGTAGGATAGTTTATGATTGACGGTGGTAATACAGCCATGAAGTTTACGGAATGGCTGGTAATAAACGGCTGCCGAAGGGCAAGCTTTATTCTCAGGTTTCTTTAGCTGAACCTCGAACTGCTACACTGCTCGAACGTGCGGGCTATTATACATAACGTCAGCTTATATTTAAGGCTATTCATTTGGCGGGTGGCTGGGGTGCAACGGCTCCACGCTTACTTTTTATCAAGGCTTTAGCTTTGATAAAAGTGCGTGGTGAAGTGCATCCCAGACGACCGACAAGACTTTGAATATAACTAAGCGTTATGTATATATAGCTAAAAAACGTCCTGATTGCACCCGTGCTCGGTTTTTTTAGGTTTTAGGATTTTTGCCGTTTTCTTTCTTCGGCAAAAAGGGAAAGCTAAAAAAATCCGCCGATAGTAATTCACATTATATTTGGAAGCGACTTGGCAAAACCTTGATAACCGACCACTCCTCGAACCCCTACGACCTTATATTGGTTAGCAAAGTTTCAAATCGGTGGTTATACATTTGATAAAGGTTGTACGAATGATTGTTCACCGTAAAACACTACATAGTTTTTTTGTTTTTTTATTGCTTTGTCCGCAATTCGGAAAAGTTGAAAAAAAATAATGAATATACAAACTGGGACGGATAGGTGTTAACTCTGTAAAACAAAATAGTTGAGTGCAAATAAAGTGTTTTATTTTTAATTATTCCTTATTTAAATGCTTAACACTTTGAAAATCATTCAGTTTATCTAATGGGCCATTTATTGTAAACGGAAAGGAAAATCGACCTAATATCTGATTACCCAACGAATTATTTGAGTAACAATCAATTTTTACTTCATAATATGCAAGGCGTGATAATTCAACCTCTTTAAGACTGATTAATCTATTCTCAATGCTTTTCTTTTCATTTATATTTAAGTTAAGTAAATCGATTCGCTTCATAAATTGAAGGAAAGGTAATGCATACTTTTTCTCAATTTCTATACGTTTCTTATTATAGTAATTTTTCTGATCATCAGACTCAATCTTGATCAGTTCAGTAAGCCTCTTAATCTCGGTTAAACTTTCTTCATATCTGTTTTTACACACCAACCGACTTTCGTTCGTTCTGTCTTTTATACTTAATGAACATGTATCAATATTATATTGAAAAAAAACAATACTATCCAATATTGCTTCCTTTAAAGTCTTTGGCATAACTGTAGTTTTTAAAAGCTTATAGCTATATGGATCCTTAAAGTACGCCTCAACATATTTTGATTTGAACCAATCTTCTGCATTCTTCTTAACAACATCAATCTCACTAATTACAGGTTTCGATTGAACGACTTTTTTACTTACAGTTTTTTTTACTTGTCCGGAAGTTGATAAGCAAAACAGAATTAAAAATAAACAAATTATTTTTTTCATAATATTAATTTTAAGTTGACTAAATGAGGGTGCTATCCAATAAATCCATATTTAACAAGCAAAATATCCCGCAATAATACAGGTTAAAGTTTTTTTAATTTTGTAGAAATCAAATGTCCATCCTTTGAGAAACGAAAGAGCCAATACTGATAATCATAAGTATAGACAGTACTATTTTTGATTGTACTCTCTCCTACATACTTATATTTTCCATATGTGATATCCTTAAACTCTCTCAAACTAATTTTATCTTTAATTGTGACCATCATTATTTTGTAATTTATATAACCAGATTCATCTTCAAAAAGATCCACATATTTCATAAGACTGGATGGAATGCTGTAATTTGATTTTGCTTGTATATTTATATCATTTAATATCTTATCTTTATCGTCGCCCCAATACTGCTCAGATTTTTCATAGTACATATTATATTTGTCAGGACATAATTCTTTCCACATTCGTGCATACTTGTTTAATCCATCTGCCGATTCAAATTTATATAATATACCGTTTTTGAAATATAATTTATACCCAAATTTATCAGAAATAATCATCGTATCAACCTTACTTATATTATAATCGAATTTCATGACATCTGATAAGAATGCAATCTTTAGATTACCTGATTTTATTCCATCCAATAAGTCTGACTCTCGATTATACGCGTCGTACATCTTATTAAAATCATAGCCATTATCTCTTAAATATTTCGCCACATCTTGCTCTGTGAGTTCTTGTCCATTATCATTTGCAAAAACGCAAATTATATCCTCAGTAAAAATTTTAAAGTGAACTTCGGATATATCGCTTTTATTGTCAAAGGTCATTAACGAATAAAACATTCCTTTTTCATAACCCAGGCTTTTGCATATTTCGAATGTATTCATTGACCCCCATAAATCTTTTCTTAATTTATATCCTCCAGTGCCATCAGGGACAAAGATTTCTGCACTAGAATTAATAGTAAACATTATAAACATTAATAAAATTAATAGCTTTTTCATAATCTTGAAGTTTTTATTATTGCAATAAAGTTGAGATATAAATCATTGAATATCGGAAGTTTAGCGGAGTGCAACTTGAGCTGGAAACCAATACAGTTTTCAACAATTATGTCGTTTTTACCTCGCAATAATTACAATAATGCTAATAACTATCACTATTAAACCTATAATCGCCCATGCTGGCATAGTATTCGCCTCGGGTTGTCGATTTTCATTAAGATTCAAGTTTTGTTCTTTTTGCTGACGTAGAATAAACGAGTCAATTTTTGTTGTTTCTGTGCTGCTAATAAGAATTGTTTGAGCACTTCTTGTTTCTACATCCCAATAGTTTATAATAAAGTAGTTTTTGTCAATGAACTTATCCTTAATGCCAATACCAGACATTCCCCCAACAATTGCACCTAAAGGACCAAGTATTAATCCTCCAACTACTGCTCTTCCGATAACTGATTTGTCAGCTTTAACAAGTTCCTCATGTGAAGTTCTTTTTAGGCTTATAATTTGAGAATTATGTATTTGATAAAACTTCAATCCACCCATTATTTCGATTCCATGAGTATACAGAATTACACTTACTTTTCCACTAGGAATTGTAGAAATCACGTTCTCTCTTCCATCATAAAAACCTTTAAATGCCGCATCAAAAGCCCAATTTACTATCTGCGTTCCAATGCTTAAGTCTGTTGGCAAAACGGGATATTTCATCAAATCAGAGTTGTCTATGATTTCATCAATATCATCTTTAGGAATTAAATCAATTTTATCAAGTGGAATTCCACAATTCGGACAACTAAGTGCTTTATCACTAATTTCTTTGCTACATTCAGGACAATTGATAAGTGCCATAATTTAAAGTATAAAATGTGAGTGTTTTGAATTCTATTGTCTTTTGAGATTTATTGCATATGTTTTATCAAGGCCATTGGAAATTTTTCCTCAATGAGTTGTTTTACAGTTTTCGGTTCTACTTGAGAATTTAGTTTTTGAAGGATTGCCAATGTTTCTCTATATTCGATAGTTTCTGGAAGTTCTGAAAATTCAGCATCTATTCCAATTTCCCCCGTCCTTCCTGATTTATTCTATTTACAAAGTTCCACGCTGGTTGACTGGTTTTGTCATCCCACCAACCAGTTCCATTCTTTACGCATTAAATCATAAACATATCCAAGGGGACGGAACCCAACTACCAGTCCCATTCTTTTTTCAAATAATATCATATCCGACTCAACGGTGGGTTAATAAATAATGTCAATTCCGACAATCAATCATTACTGTGCCTGCTTGACAAATGTATACTTTATTGACCCTAACATCATTTTTATAGTGTTTTTCTAAATCATTCCTTAATTTCTCATATTCATCATCAGTTACTACCTTCTGGATTTTGACATTAATCAATCTACCGACTGGAGTTATTGTATAAAGACCATCACTTGTTGTTTTAGAATGTTCTGTACCTCCAAGAATCCCATAACTTTCATAAGTTGTTACTAAGGATTGTACAAACGCATCGGTTTCCTTATATAACTCTTTTTTACTTGGCGAGCATCCAATAATAAAAGTTAAAATTACAAAGTAGATAAGTGTTTTTTTCATTTTTTAATTCTTTATTTGTGTCGGGTGCAACTTCTAATTTTTCTCTGTACTAATAGATTTAATTTATTAATTTATATGAGTGCAGTACAAACTATTATAGATTTACTTGTAATTTTCCTCCAAGAGCTTGTCTTTTCTTTTCTTATATGCCACCTAACAGGTAGACAGACCGCGTGCGCCTTCAGGCGCATGTGGTTTGGGTGGTGTTATAACCCGTTTTTATTTACAGACTTAACATTTCCAAAAGATCAGAATAGTCCAAAAGATACATAGGCCCATTTTTTTTTGATTTGCAATAATCAAGTAATTTTCTATATTGACCAATTGTATTACTTGATCCAGAAGCAAAATTTGCACATTCCTGCTCCAAAAATTGACGTTCTCTTTTTACAAGAAACTCAGCATAACCAGAATGCGGATTAGAGTCAAATCCAACAAATGATATTCTATCAAAATTTTTACTCTCCGATTCTTCTGCAGTTAGTTTTTTTTTGGCAATATCAATTGCATGAAACATATCAAGAATTTCTTCTGTTTCTTTACAAATACCATCTGGTATTGGGGTTTCAATTAGTTCAGAAATTTTGTAATATAATCCTTCGTATCCACATCGAACAATGTCTCTCAATTTTATGTAAGTATTCTCATTCTTCTTATCAATTATTGATAGAATTTCATACTGATTTGATAACATTATTCTTTCTTGATCTGTAAAAGTTATTTTTTCCATATTGTTTGTTTTTAATGATTTGTAAACTATAAGTAGTACGATAATTATAATTCTAACCCCTCTTGTTCCAAGTTTGCACTCGGCTGGATAGTTCAAGTTTAATGGAGTGTAACTTGAACTGGAAAACGTTACAAACTCGCGTGAGCAGGGATTGGTTACCAATTGTCAGCTTTATTAAGATTTAAAACTAAAGAATTTAATGCATTCTTTTCAACGTTACAACAATTTTGGAGAATGTTTTTATAATCTATTTCCTTACTATCAAAGAAATAAGTCCAAGTATTATTAACGGGCCAACTTGTATTACTAGAATAATATTCTTGTGAGATATTCACGACGCTTTTCATTTCCTTCATAATCGTTGTGAGCGTTTCAGTTGATAGATTATGGACATCACCACCTGAACATGTAGAACTAACTTCCCGATTTGTTATTATGTATCTGAATTTATTATCCTTACAGTCAATTTGAAGAGTAAAGTGATAAAACCATTCAGTATAATTTATAGCTTGGGACATTGTTTCACTTCTAATCGGAGCATTAATTTTTATTATTAGTCTACCTGTTTCTTTATCTTCATAATCTACTGTGTACTTGTAACTTTTGAGATAATTAGACACCCAAGTATTTAAGTTTCCCCAAAGCAAGGCTTTACTATTCTTTGATTCAACCTGATTTTCATATTTTGTATTTGTGGTTAAATCACTTGCGGACAATGCGTAACCTGATAAATTAGTATTAGATTCTGCATTCACGTTTGTACTTTCTACCCTGATGAGCCCTTGTTTTAGTGGTTCTAAAGGTACGAGCTTAATCTGGGAGTACCCAAAAAAATTAAGATAGCTCATAATTATTAATAATATTGTCCTTTTCATCTTATGTAAATTATTGGTTAATATAATTATTCTTGATAAAACTTTGTATTTATGCTAATAAAAGCATCCCCTTTCTCGCCCAAGTTTAAAGTTGCACCCACTGGATAGTTCTGAACGAAGCGAAGACTTTGACTGATAATCTGTTCAGTTTGTAACTGTCTTATATCGTCGAAGTTATAAACTTCTTTTGTTTCCAGTCCAAGTTATACTTCGCAAAACTCGAACTATCCAATATGTGCAAACTTAGACTATAAAAGAACGGCTGAAATGAACAGCCGTTCTTTTATAGATATACGACCAATCTCTGTCATCCCGTAACTGAATTAATCCCTAAGACAACGCACTGAGAACCCATACTGCTTGGAGTAGAAGAAGAACATGTCCAAGAAGTTGGTGCTGTATCCCATGGAACCCATCCATGCGCTACCCGTAAAGTGCTCGGTAGAACTCCACCAGTAGCCAGCAACGCCTACTAAGGAGAACGTACCATCATCGTAACGGGCTCCACCCAGAGTAGCAGAAAAACCCGAACTGTTGTTTTTTGTTGAATCATTGCCAATTACACCTTCGAGTGTTTGCCATTCAGTCTGAGTAGGCATATGCCAGCCTGTAGGAGCTAACTTAGCTATGTTTACCGCGTACCAATTGTACAAAGCTCCATACGTATTTTTATAGGTGGCAGCATCATTGTTATACCAACAATAAGCTGGAGTTGACAATGCTCCCCACGTTGTATTATTCGTTACTAATGGAATTGCTGTGCCATCATTGTACTTTGTTGTTTTCAGATTTTCGACCATCCATGTTTGTGTGCCAATGGTAATAGTATGATATACATTTCCATCAATGTCAGTAACATTAGGAGTTGCAGCAAATGTTGTAATTTGATAAGCACCACCATATCCGGTACCAGCACTGGAGGTTGCATAAGCTCGAACAAAGTAATTGGTACCCGCAGTAAGTCCTGTGATAGAACTGGTAAATGTACCAATTCCGGCACCATCAACTGTTTTACTACCGGCAATGGTAGGATTTGCCTTTGTACTCCAACAAACACCACGAGCAATTACGCTCGAACCTGCATCGGATGTAATGTTGCCACCACTGGTGGCGAAGGTTTGTGTAATGACACTTACTTCACTTGTTGTTAACACAGGAAGTAATTCAGGTTCCACAATCGGGTTGCAAGCTATTAAAAACATAAAACCCAATAGTACCAAAGTAGAAATAAAATAGTTGTTGATTTTTTTCATAAGATTTTTTAAAATTGGATATTAATCAGAATATCAATGATTTATGAACCACATAAAATAAATGCGTGGGTCATCACAGTATCTGCTGAAAGGTACGACCAAGTACCCGAAGCCAAATAAAGTAAAGCCCACGCAACCCGTGAGCATTTCTTTATTGTTTTTTGGCTTCTTTAAATTGGTCGTTTTATCAGCAAAAACAATAGCAAAACGCTATTTAATGTTATATTTTATCAATTCAGAATTAGCTGAATCTTTATATTGTAGAAGTATCTATTTTAATCGACTTATATATATAATGTTTATTGGAGTTTATATGCATTAATTTACCATAAGACTGGTTTTCAATAATATTCTCAAGTTAAATGAGTTGTACAATTATAAATTTATTGTAATATCAGATTTTATATAGTTTTCCCCCGTCCTTCCTGATTTATTCTATTTAAATAGAATGATTTAATTGGTTAGAGTTGACGAATTACAAAAATACTGTTTATTTTTGATAATTAATGACAAAGAGAAAAAGATTTTTTTTTAAAATCAAAGGTTTGTTGATTTTGTCGATTTCCGAACAGCTTTTTTGTAATTTACACCGAGCAATTCTTTTACGTCGCTCATGAGGTAGTAAATTTTGGAAGCTACGCAAGTATAAGAAATGTAGCCTTCGTTTCTCCAAGTTTGTGCAGTACGTTTGCTAATGTTCATTAGTTGGATAAACTCCTGATTGTCGAGAAAAACATCTTCGGGGTTTTTCTGTTTTTCGATTAATGCTGATTCGAGTTCGTCCATACGGTTCAATACTTTAATGAATTGCCGTGAGATTTCTACTAAATTAATTGATTTAGCATCGACCTCGATTTGTTTGCGTAGTTGTTCAAAATTTTCTGAATGGTTCATTTTTTAGTTCCTCCTTTATTTTTTTGATTATTATTTTGTTCTTACTATATGGTTATAGGTTATATGTGTGTAAAACCCTTTATTAGTAGGCATTTCTGCGTTTTTGTCCCATAACTTTGTTGTTTTAGTATTGAATGTTGTTGAAGTTATCAGGTTATAACTCAAAATTGCTGAAACCCTTTTGTTAGAAGGGTTTTCGTGAGTTATAACCTATTACCTCACTTTTACTTCCTGTTTAATACTTTGTTTATATAGGGCTGACTAACTCCTAAAATTTCGGCGGCCTTATTTTGAGAAATACCACAATTCTCGACTAAATATTTTGCCACAGAAGCACTGGTTAATGTGTTGCTCTCAACTCCTAGCCTATCCAGAATCATCATTGAACAGGTCTCAAAATATTTGCAAAGTTTCGCTGCTCCTTGACAGGCTTGTAAACTTATTGTATTGGTTTGATCGTTACTCATAATTTGAAGTAAAAGTACAATCCTTAAAAAGTGAATATCGAATTTACTCAAAACTTCATTTAAAAGACTGTCGCCGGCTGCTTTGCATTTGTCTGTATTTGACCATTGAAAAGCAAACCATGCTTCTTTTGCTTCGGGAGTCCAATAATAAATCTTAGGCATTGGCTTTTCAAAATTATCAACTGTAGCAGGGTGTCTGGCTATGTAGTTATTAATCCATGCATTGAAAGAATCAAGTCGTTCGATATTCATTTCTTTATCATTGATTTTTTCTTTCTCAGAGCTGGCAGGAAATGCCCACAAAAAACGTTGCAAAAATCCATTATCACATTTATCATTTGTAAAAAGACTTTTTAGTTTTCGAGGTTGAACGGCTCCAATAATAGATAAATATGGATTTGGAACAAAGTTTGGTCTTTGTTTTCCCATGCGGTCTGTGGAGTCACTTGTACCACTCCAATAACTTAGATAGGTTGATGCTACATCTCCTTTCGAATAATTATTCATACCAGCAAGCCATGTTTCCAATTCCTCCGATTTAATGCAATTAGCCCTATTATTATCGCGCATTCTTTTATCTAAAACTTCTGGAGTGAATTTACCAAGAATCGATTTTACAAGTACTGGTTCTTTTATTTCTATCTCCTCCATTTTTTCTTTTTTAGTCAAACCACAATATGCTTCATAAGCATTCAAGTCCTTTTCGAAAATTTTGAAACGCTCCATATCAATTTGCTCTAATTGTTTAAAAACCATTTTAAGTGGGTGCGTTTTCATTGCTCCTGCTACACCAACAATACCCAGATATAAATTAGCATACTCCAACCACTCATTCTTAACTTGCAAAACGGCTGATTTACCAATAGCAGTTGATACTGCAACCAATATACCAGTACCAGTATAGTCGATTGGAAAGTTTAGTGATTCTTTGGTTTCCAAAATCAGTTCTTTGAATGGAGACGGAAACACATCAACAGGGAATTCGTTAGATTCTCCGTTATAATGACTTTTTTTCTTTGACGAAACATTTATACTGTTTTCGGGCTTTGAAACTGTGATTGGGTTACAGCCGTGAAGATTAGTTTGCTTGTAAGAACATTCAACAATCTTTTGAATCTCGGTAGAAGTGAAATCGGACTGTTGAAACTGCATCAAATAATTGTAAGCCGTGTTGCTATCAATGCCAATTCGATTAAGACCAGCGCATAATAAACCGCAATAATGATTTCGATTTCCACTTACAAAGGATTCCGATTTGTCTATACCCTTTTTGATAACCTCGCATTGTTCAAAATCTGAAAGTTTGTTTTCAGAGTTTTGTATAATAGTAGGCTTAGGTGGCTGCGGTGGTTGAATTTCCGTGACTTCTTCCGGAAGATATTTATCCAGAAAATCTTTTCCAAGTATCGGAGAATTTTCGTTCAAATAAGAATTGCAATCATAGGAAAGATAACAAGCCCGAGAAACATCACTACACTGCTTATCAATTTCCAGCTCCATTTCTGTTCTGAAATAGTTCTGGAATGCTTTGAAATAATCGGCATGTGAACCTGAATTGACATCGATATAGTAGAAAACTTTCAACCCATTTCCACTTGGGCTATCAAAGAATAATGCCGGAGTTAGTTTTGCAATTAAATCGGCTTTTAAAACTCTCAAATCATTTACATGATCGAAGTCGAGCGAAAAAATTCCGCTTCTCTCCATTAGATTAGCGTTGCTTCGGGTTGTAAATGTTCCGGCAGCTGTAACATAGTCGAGTGTTGATTTTATCGATTTGTCTCCTGCTCGTAGTGCTTTGACTTTTTCAACATAATAGGACGACCGCACGGCAGCGTTAAGACGCTGCAACGTGAAGTTGTTCTCTGAAGGTATTACCACTTTGATACCACCTTTATAAAATGAAAAGTTAGCCGTCTTCATATTACTTCTCATTTATTATGCGAGTAACGCAGGATAATTTGTACCGAACCTTTCCTCCAATTTTTGTTGGTACTAAATAATTCTTCTGCTTCCAATGCCACAAAGTCGCCATACAAACTCCCAACATATCACAAACTTCCTGCTGTGTGAGGTAGCGTTCTGTCTTGGCAATTTTTTCAGCTTCTGTTGCATCTTTCTTGCTTCTACTTATAAGCGTATCGGCAAAAACTAATAAGTCTTGAACTGTTGTTTCAATTTTTACACTTGAAGCAAGTTCGGGATTGTTTAATAATAATGCTAAATTCATTTTGTAGAAATTTATTCTTTATCTTTCCCCAAATGCTAGCTAGTTCATTTGGTTATTTGATTTTGCAAAGTAAAATAATAAATTTCAATTTAAAACGAACTAAATGACTATTATTCAAGTCATTAAATGCGGAAAACGGGGTGGCAAGGGGTGGCAATTGAGCACAAAAAAACCGATAACAAACAGCTATCGGTTATTTTATTGGGGTGGCTAACTGCCGTTAAACTTTTTGTATTTTACATGATTTTAAAAGCGTAGAAATCTCAGTATTTAATTTTCCAATTGTAGTATCACTATCAATAACACAATCAAACATTAGATTTATTGGTTTTGGTTTCACTGTTTGATTTGTAATTTCATTTATAAACGCTCTTAATTGAGCTTTACAGCCTCTTTTCTTGTCGAGCCATTTTATTTTTGTAGGTGAACCATTACCATTTACAAGGTTATCTTCAAAAATATTTTTTTCGCATCTAAAAATTCTATTATTGAAGTATTTAAAAATTAAATCTGAATCATATTTTGATTTGTCAATTGTTGGGAAGATTTTTTCAGGAGAATAATCTGGTGGAGGAAGAGATACATTAGCTTTATCCTTTAGATTTGATTTTTCTTTTATGAACTCATCATATTCAATAGGGTAACTATTTTTCACCTCCAACAATCTCCTGAAAATACACGTTTGATAACCCATATCTGTCAGATCACTTATTCGTAAATTTACAAATTTCTTATCATAAACAATCTCCTTCACTTTTTCAAAATTATATCTTGTAAAAATATTTTTTAACTGAACGTAAGGATTAGTATAAGTCTTATTGAACCATTCATTTGCATTTTCAAAACCTTTTTTATAAGCATCTTCAAAAATATCCCGTAGTTCATCAGTGTAAGTTATATCAAAATGTAAAGGATACGGATTTTCTGCACTTGAATTAATATTTTGAATGTTATCCGTGAATTCATTTGCTTTAGGATTAAACTGTTGAATAGAATACCGATTACTAAATAATAGCTTGCAAAAGTCATTATAGATAGGGATACTGTACTTTTCACCATCTTTCTGTTTATATTCAAGCGAATAATCAAGATATCTTACGTACTTGAATACTTCATCATTATTGTCCGGATTTTTAAAAATTAGAAAAGTAGCATCAATATCAAAATGATTATTATTATGATTTTCCATCTTTGGCGTATTTTTTATTTTATTGTGGTCTGAAATAATAGTGATATAATTATCTAAATCATCAATTACATTTCTATAACTGTGATCGTTTTTTAAATCTTTGAGATTGCAAATAGTGTTGAAGATAATATCATCACGCCGACCGTCTTCTATATCAGACACAATTTTCTTTGATTCTTCAACCTCGAAATTCCAATCAGGATATTGAACTAAAAAACTTTCTAATTGGTCTATCATCTTTTGCCGATCAGATTCGTTATTTGGAACTAAGTCAATCTTAGAATTGAACTCATTAAAATCCTCCGACAATGCCTTTTTAAGTTGCGCTGGTTGCTTCTTGTGTTTAAGGGCTGCTAATGTTCTAAATGAAGGAAATGAGGTTGATAACGGTCTTGTGATAGCTGCATATTTCTGGAATAATTGTGTATCTTTTTTTATTTCGGACTTGCTTTCTTCCTCTTCGTCTTTTTTGATAAATTCAATCAATTCGGTGTCCTCAATTTGCCTTAAACTAACCGGAATTGCATTTCCAGTATTTAAGTATGGCACTAATGCGTTGTAAGCATTATTGTATGATAAATTCTGCTCACTGAATCTATATAGCCATAATATTAACACATTGGAATCAATTGTTTTTTCTAGCAATGTGATTTCTGGAATTCGGTTGTTAGACTCATCATAAAGCCACCCAAATTCCTGCTTTTTCATGTGTTTTTCCATGATACTTTTTATAGCTTTTGCTGTTCTCTGACTGCTGGGGCGTATTGGTCTGAGTAAATTAATACTGTCGTTGATAGTCTGTGTTAAGCTGTCAACAGTAAAAGAAGTCGGATTGTTAATAATATCTTCTTCAATATCAAACTTCTTAAAAGATAAAAATTCCGCTAATATCATTTCTTTGCCGTTTTAGGGGTTTTATATAATTTATTCCAGTGGTTCAACATTCTTTGGGCGTGTTCGTCAGGTTTTACTTTTATGTACTTGAGGAAGGAGCTTTCAGTCTTATGACCTGTTATCTTCATAATGGTATAAGTGTCTAATCCCATACGATAATTATTCGTGGCAAAAGAGCGTCTTCCTGTATGTGAAGAAACTAATTCGCATTTTTCAAGATAATCAATTTGCTTTAAACCCCCTTTGGTTATCTCTTTCTTTTCCTTTTCTGTAATATCTGCTATTCGACAAACGATTTTTACAATATCATTAAAACGTTGATTGCTGACAGGCTTTGGAGGTGTGTAGTTGTATTTTTCGAGTATAGCTATACTAACCGGGTGCAATGGAATTATAACTTCTGTACCAGTCTTCTGTTGCTTAATCGTGATAAGTCCGTTTTTAATGTTCCGTTTGGTGATCTTTCCCAAATCGGAAAACCGACAACCAGTCCAACATTCTAACAAGAAGCCATCCCGGACAATATCCAATGTTTCGAGTTTGTAACTTTCTACCTTTTTTCCCATAATCAGGACTTTGTATTTAATGGCATCTTTAGATTTTGAATTGCTCAGATCTAAATCAAAAATTCTTTGCAATTCAGCTTCATCAAGTGCGATATTATCAGATTTTTCCTGGATACCCTCGAAAGCAGTTTTATATTTGCTCTCTAAATGGAGCTCTAATCTATAGGCTTCGTTTAACCATAATTTAAGGTGCTTGATTTTTTGTCCAATGGTATTACTGGCAAGATTGAATGTTTGAAGGTACTTCACGAATCCATCGTAAAATGCCTTATTCATATCAGAAAATTCAAATCTCTTTTTATTTTTGTAGGTTGCAAAATTCTTCAAATAGTCAAAAGTTATCTTGTGTTGTACAATTGCACGTTTGTTCATCAAAGTTCCGGCTTTGTTTACTTTACGGGTGGGGGCTTCCGAAATGAATTGTTCAATAAATTCAAATAGGGTTAATGGCTTTTTTGATTCTTCAGTTTTGTATTTTTCAGGGTGGTAATGCTTTTCAATCTCCGTTTCGAGCCATTGTTTGTTTACTTCAGCTTTATCTGCTGTTTCAAATGCCTTCAGAATAGACGCTTTAAGATCAACAATGTCTTTATTGAAAGCATTTCGTACTTTTTCAGTCTTGTACAACTCACTACTTTTTACCTCCTCTTTTTTATCGCTCCATCTTTCAGGCAGTACCGTTTTTGGAATTGCACTTGAAATATCAATACCCCTTCCACCTCTAAATCTAAGGTGAATATTGCTCTCAGTATTCTTTTTACTTGTTCGAAGAATGAACGCTTTTACTGTTGCCATTGTAGTATGATTTATGATTTTGAAATACAAATATAATCAATTATCCCCACATTATCCCCACATTTAATAAATAGTTTTAAATAAGATTGAATATAATCAAACAGAAAAAAGTAGCTATATATTTAATATACAGTTACTTTATATCACTTTTTCAATTACATCAATGAATTAAAAAAGAGTAGAATTTAAAAGGTTGTTGTCCAAGAGGGAGAGCAAAACCACTACAATTCGTAGTGGTTTTTTTGTTTTAATTCGTTAATCATAAGATTCTTAATCGAACAATAATCAAAACCGTTTGTTTAAACGTCAAACAAATTAATCAACAACATTATGAAACTAAATATTGCAGCACTCTGTTTCTC
>Ga0302292_1001251_pt1 | contig 16614 bp, 12 predicted proteins | sample III_Fen_N2_1_FD_194553 | JGI IMG/M metagenome (GOLD analysis project Ga0302292, IMG submission 194553) | Peat permafrost microbial communities from Stordalen Mire near Abisko, Sweden - III_Fen_N2_1 | ecosystem: Environmental > Terrestrial > Soil > Wetlands > Permafrost | place: Sweden: Abisko...
CATATCCGTTGGCATAGCTTCAGTAACAAGAACCCCAATATCGGCACCTTTATCGCGGATATCACCTTTGAATTTCTCGATCCAGCTCGACTGAAAATCTTTGGTTCGCTTACTTTCGTAATAAATCGTACCACAGTTTTGTCTGTTCCGGGTATGTACAGTTTGAATGCAATCACCACCTCGGATTCCTTTTTTAATTTCCTCGATTGTGTCGAGCGGATAATTGAAGGATAACCATTCTTCAATGGCCAACTCCTGAACTTCGCCCTGCATTTGCATTGATCCCTGTTCCTGTTTGCGTTTCATTTCTTCAGTCAGCTTTTTCTGGTCGTCAAGCTGTTTTTGAAGTTCGCGCATGGACATTTCATTTTTCTCCTGCTCACTCTTCCGGATTTTCTCCTTTTCTTCCTGAAGCTTTTGATTCAGAATTTTCTGAGATTCGGCTTCAATGGCTTCCTTTAACTCGCCTTTTTCACGTATGAGCTTCGCAATTTCAGCTTTACTTCTGCTCAAGTCTTTCAATTTCTCCGATTGATCATTGAGCTCCTTTTGCATGGTCTTAAATTGATCGGCTTGTTCTTCTTCAATTTTTGCTTTTAACCTGATCTCGATTTGCTTCTTTTCTTCCTTCAATTTAGCATCAAGCCTATCCTGGAAAAGTTCATTTTCTTTCTTTTTCTTTTCTTCGAATTCAGCCTTTGCTGATTCCAGAGATTTTGCCTGGGTTTCATACTTTAGCTTTTCTTCAGCAAGTTTAGCATTGTATGTTTTCTGAATTTCATCTTCTAACTGATGAGCCAATACATCTTGTACATCGATTTCATTTCCGCAATTTGGGCAAGTAATTTTCGATTCTTTTTGCATGACAAATGGGGTTTAAAAGTTTACGAAGCAAAGATGGGGGTGATGTGTGCGGTGGAGGTGCATAGAAAATTACAAATAATTTTCATCAACAAATTTCTTGTACCAGATTAAAAGATCAACCACTGAAAATATCACCATACCAAATGAATACTTTGTAAATATTCCTTCATTTGCATGTGATGCGCCACTACAGATTTTGGTAATAGGGTTTATGATCCTACCAATGTGATCAGGAAGTACAGCTGGGATTTTTCTATATAAAATAGTTGGACTATTCTGCTCCCGGATATCCTGTCCGGTAAGTCTTAATTCACAATATTTAAAGTTAACCTGATCATTCTGATATCGCAAACAACCGACAGGGATTAATCTGTCATCATAATTGTGGAGGCTTTTATAAATAGATTCTATTATTTTTCGCAACGGTGTAAATGAGTTCTTTGACCAAGTATCATTTTCAAAGTTTTGAGTTACTTCAAGTAAACTTTCAGCACATTCCTGGTTTAAATATGCATCTCCAATTGCATCAAAAGCCTCTGTATATTTAATTTTGATTTTGGTTGTTTCTATTTTGTTTGCTTCAGATTTTATATCAGAAAAAAGTTTTACAAAGTCTTCATCGTTATTTTTATCGTAAATTTTACCATTATTAAAATCGGAATCAGAAAGCAACTCTACCAAAATATTTTTTTCTTTAACAAAGCTGGGTTGCCCTGACAAAATAAACCAAGGAATAACTTTCCCTTTATCTTTCTGACTTTTCAAAAATAACGCGACCTTACCAAATGCAGTTCCTCCCTTATCGATCTCGTCTTGTTCTGACTCATCGAAGAATAAACCATCAACAATAACTGCCTGGTATTGATTAAAGTTATCTTCTAATTCTTTTAACCCTGATTTTGCATTGGTAAATCCAATTAACTCAATATCATTTACAAGGGCTTCTTCTTTTACCGTTTCTAAAGTCTGATGTTCATCGTCAAACCATAGTATTTTATAATTACTCATATATATTTTCAATTTCTATTGGAAAAACAAGCTCAAATGCAGATACTTCATTGGGATTATATTCCGCATAATATTTGAATTCTCCTCCATGTTTTTGCATTATTTCATTCACGTACCATAATCCGATTCCATCTCCAGCATTTTTCCCAGCCTTTTTACCTTTTTGAGTAAAGGTTTTTAAATCAAAATCAGTTGGTACAGGGTTCCCAGAATTAATAAATACAATAACAAATTCCATCAGATCCAGTCTTGCCATAGCTCTAATTGTAATGTAATTTTTAATTGAGTAATTACTGTCAAATGCATGTATTACAGCATTCTCAATCAGGTTGTCAAATGCAATCCTTATCAAATTTTTATCACCTTTAACAAATATTTTATTTTTTATTGACCCATAAGTAGTTAGTCCATCTTCTTCATATGTTTCATCAATATCTTCATCATCATCGCCATATATTACCATCCGGGCTTCAAAATATTTGTTGCTTTTTTCATTTATTTCTGAAAAATAAATATTCAAAAATTCGATTATGTCGATTTTGGAAGTATTAATTTCTGTCATTTCAATTTCAATTCCTTTTTTTTGAGTCATTTCTGTAATAATACTTAAATCTCTTTCAAGTATTTCAAAGTACTTTCCTAAGTTTAATTTGGCTGTTTCATCTAATTTTAGGCTAAATAAATCTGGATTTTGAGTCAAGAATTGTTTCTCAAGAATTGATTTTACTTTTTTAACAGAATTGCGAATATTTAGAAAAGGACCTGCAATCTGATGTCTTAATAAACTATTTTGATCTGCTACATCAAGCCCAATATCTTTTCTGAGTTGACTTAGTTTTTGCTCCTCAATATCTAAAAATTCTTTTTGAGCTAAAAGTTTCTTCTCAACTTGTTCACTAAGAGAAGGTACTTGAATCTTAATTCGAAGTAAATCCTCTGGTTTAATACTGGGAATTGTATCACCAATGCGATAGGATTCGATTTGTTCCGAAACGGAAGAAGTATTTAACTCACTAATAAAAAAACCGATATCAATTTTCGTTTCATCAATTTTAAAAGCAACAATATCTGGAGATATATAAATCGGGATACCGGAGAAGTTAAAGAAAGTTGGTTTTAATGTCTTCCACCGGCGAGCCACTAAAACACATGATTCTTCAATTTTTTTTGCATGCCTTGGTATTTCAACACTTTCAACAGCATCGACATCAAGGTTAAAATGGAGTTTATCATCTTTCAAATCCCTAATTCTGATAAATTTTCCTGTCAATCCATCGAAAACTCTTTGGCCACTTATTAAGTACCCAATTTTTCCCAAAGTAACTCCATCATATTCTTTTTGAAAATAGAGGGGAACATTTAGGTTGTATTCAAATTGTCTGATGGTATCATTCGAAACAATTCGTCTAAATTCTGATTCATTGTGATTTTTGACGAATGAAATTAAGGCATCAGTGTTAAGTCGTTTTTCCCTGGGTGATAAACTAACCACGAATGACTTAGCATCAATAAAACTAACGAATCCTTTATCTTCCTTATTCTTATTTATGACAAAAATAGTAATTGGAATACCTGTGTTCATGAGAAGACCAGATGGAAGGGAGATAACCATTTCTAGTAAATCATTTTCTAGGATAAACCGTCTTAACTCTTGTTCACTGCCTAACCTAAAAAGAAATCCTTGGGAAATAATTGCAATTAGCTTTCCATTTGCAGTTAGATCCTCAATACCTTTTTCAATAAAAAATTGTTCGCAATTTCTGAATCTACCTTTTATGCCATTTGTATCTTCTGGCAATTTCATTCCAAATGGAGGCGAGGCTACAATTAAATCAAATTTTATATTTGGTGTAGGATTCCACTGACTAATTGAATCGCTTTGAATATATCTTGAACGACCAATTCTTTTATGGGCCAATATTCTTAAAGATCCAATAGCCCATGTCATTTTATTAATTTCCTGACCTAAATAATCCAGACCATCATCTTGAAAGACTCCAAATGAAGCGACCCCAGCAAATGGATTATATACTTTTGCCTTTTCAGGTAAGTCAGCCAATTCATATACAAACTGGCTCAATTCAACAGGTTGAACATACCCACCGCCAAGTTTTCCTTGCCAATTTAACAACTTAATAAGGAAATCATCAAATATGTCGGAGAAATGCTCCTTTAGTATCTTCTGGTTTAAGGAGTTGAGTAAATTAATTAGTTTATAAATTGCATTGTCACTAATTAAATGAATATTCGGCTCAAATACCGGATAAAGTTCAATCAATATTTTTGAATTGTCTTTCCCAGAATTAAATATGCAATTATGGATATGATTTTTAATATCATCTTGCCCCAAAGATTTAATTTCAAAAAAATAGCCATCTCTTTGAAGTATGAGGAAATAGAGAAGAAAGTATGAATCATTTAAGCTAATCGAGCTTCTAATAATATCTAATGCTTGCCACAATTTATTTTTCAAATCGGCAACTGGGTCAATATCTTCCAACTTAATTTCCTTCAACATAAACAAACGATTTTATTTTGTAAGGCAAAGGTGTGATTTGTCTGTGCAGTATATCTGCACTGATTACAGATAATTTTTCAAAAGTGCCTCAGCTTTATTTTTAATACTTGATTTCAGTTCTTCCGGCGCCAGAACTTTAACCTCTTCACCAAATGCAAAAATCACCGAGGTTAATTCAAAGTTGATCTGAAGAGTCAGCTCGATGATAACAGTTTCATCTTTTTTCACTTTCACTTTTTGTGAGCCATGAATAGGCTTACTTTCAATATACGGCCATAGGCTTTTACTGATTTGAAGAAGTATTTTATCAGGTTCCAGATTTTTATTTACTGTGACACCTACTACATCTTCAAAGTATTCTTCAAAATCCCAGGTATCGCTTTCAGTATAATGTCTATTGTTATCAATCATTCCAATTATCCGATCAAGGGCTAAGTTTGAAATTGTTTTCATTTCTGCATTTAATCCAAATAGAAACCACCGACTGTTATACTGTTTCAGAAAGTAGGGTTCCAATATCATTTGTATCGGTTCATCCCGATTAAAAGGATGATATTGAATTTCCAGAACCTGTTTATTTATGATTGCATCATACAATACCCCAATGTGCTCTTTGCCTTTTAAATATTGATTTTCTTCAAACTCAATTACTTTTTCCCGGCTTTTCAACTGAAAACTAGCTTCCAATCTAGTCTTTATTTCATCAACCCATTCAAACTGGGGAATCCCTTTAAAGCGGGATAATGTCAGCAATGCTTCTTTTAACTGCCCGGCTTCTTTTTCATTCAAAGGCTGGTTATTGATGGAGAAATTGAGATCGGTGTACCGGTAAAAAACTTTCTTCCCGTCTTTGAAAGATTCAATGGGTGCATCAAACCCTTGCGAATCGCGCATAAATTTGATGTCATCAAAAACCTGACGTCTTTTTATACCAGTTGATGATGGATCGATATCCAACAAAGAATCATTACAAGCTTCGATCAAATCATCGATGTAATACTTCCTTCCCGGATTTCGGAAGCATCGGTTAAGTGCCTGATAGCGTATAGTTGCGTTTTTATTGGTGGCCATGTTGTGTTTGAATTGTAGTTCCCTTTATATAATAAAATATAGAAAAGGGCTTTTAACTTTTGCAAGTTACGAAAACACAATAAACTATTTCTTATTGTTAATTGATTCTTGGGGCGAAAATCACAATTTATACTCAAGATAAAAAAGGTTCAAGCTTTTTTTAAATATTTGCATACTTACTTAAAGCATTTTTATCATTCTAATTCTCGATTGGAACCACTCAAAAGTAACACTAATGTACTTTGATTTTATATGCTAATAAAATATAACTATACAAATATCAGATTGTTAGTTAGATTAATTTTTTATATATTCGAAATCATTTTTTTAAAAGAAATGAATTTGTATTATAAATCTTTATCATTTTTGGGATGCAACTTAACTTGAGTAATGAAACTGGATTGCTATTAGATATCAATAGTCGATTGACTGAAGCTGGTAAGATATTTTGGAATATGATTTTTAGAAAGCTAAAATTAATTCCTGGGAAAAAATGTATGCATTTTTCGACAAGTGAGTTATCAATGTTTCTTGATAAATTAATCTATATTAATGAATTAGATTTAATAGAAGATTTAGGAAATTTATATAATATCTTACTTATAGATTGGATAAATAACAACTATTATTCTAATGGAGATTTATATCCAGAAAATTTTATTAATACTACTCTTATTTTAGACGAGAATAATGGTGTAGAGATTTGCCTATCAGAAAAAGCTATGGAATGGTATTACGTTATTAGTAATTAGCAATCCTGTTTTTTATTTCGAGAGGGATAATACATTCAGTTAACGAAGACCGGGGGGAGTGTTTTCCCATTTGAAAATTTTATCAATATAAGTATAGTACCGTCAGGCTCGTACAACACAAACAATTTTTGAAAACCATATAATTTTAAAATTGAGGAGATCGAAGATTTGGAAATCCATTCATTTTATTGTGTCCTTAAAATTGATAAATCCAACTAGAATATCTAACTTTATTCTTGGAAGTTCTTTGAGTGTTATGCAATAAAGAGGTGTGAAATTCGAGACTCTTAATAACGACAGCAATATATATAATTGATTTAAAGCTACTTACAATAAAGGTTCAAGTCCTACCTGGAGAGCCATACAGGACAAGAGGTCGTTTTCGACCTCTTTTTTTATGCCCGAACTTTTCAAAACCTTGCTGGCATTGAGGAGCACGTTGATCGGTGTTGTAAACTCACGGCTCGATATCACCTGATTAATTATAGAATTAAATCCTATTAGCTGTATACTGCACATTCTAATCATTTTCTGAGAACATCAAAATAGTTAATGAACACTATCTTCATAATGATGTTTATACAAAATGAGCTAATTCTGGTTGAGTTCAAATACCCACGCTAAATTCAGGCGAAAATCTTCGATTGGCTTAATTTATTTTGCAACCATTCTTAAATCAGCGAATCTGTTCATTTTTAAACCGATGAATTAAAATTATGAAAAAGTCAATCGTTATTTTGATTCATATAGGTGTTTGGCTATGCTACTTCATTCTAATAACGATCATGTTAGCGGTTTTTTACAGAAGTAGTAGTCATTCTGTGGATCAGACTGCGCGAATTGAGAACGCTTTTGAATCCCTTTTCCTGTTTGCATTTTTACCTTCGGTCATCACATTTTATGGATGCTACTTTCTTATATTTCCCCATTATCTGCAACAGAAAAAAATCACATTTTCCATTATTTACGGCATCCTGATTACAATTGGGGCTTCTATAATTGTGTATATCTTGATGCGCTATTTAATAGAATCAGGTCAATTGATGGATATGGATAAAGGTGGCATAAACGGTAGGTCCACTGCGATTCGTACAATATTGGTTATGAGTTTCATTGCCTCAATTTCAGGAATAGTAGCAATGGTAATTAAAGGTTTTATTACCTGGGTCGATGAAATAAAATTGAAAGAAGAATTGAGATGGAAAAATCACGAAACTGAAATGGCATTGGTAAAAGCTCAGCTGGATCCTCATTTTTTATTCAATACGCTGAATAACATTGATGTGTTACTTTTAGAAGATGCTGCAAATGCTTCCAATTATTTAAATAAGCTTTCCGATATTTTGCGTTTTATGTTGTACGAAACGAAAACGGATACCATTTTGCTTGAAAAAGAAATCGAATACATTGAGAAGTACATCGAATTACAAAAAATAAGAACCTCAAATGCAAATTTTATCAATTTTCAGATAATCGGCAGTCCGGACAACAAAAAGATAGCCCCAATGGTGTTTATTCAATTCATTGAAAATGCCTTTAAGCATAGTACAAACAAGAAAATAGACCATGCCATTCAAGTTCAACTGTTTATTGAAAAAAAAACCACCCGATTCGTATGTAAAAACAAGTTTGATCCAAAACGGAAATTAAATCAGGAAAGTAATGGCCTGGGCAATGATCTTATTCAAAAGCGTCTGAATCTGATTTATCCGGATAAACATAACCTGGAATTAAGTAACCATTGCAACCTATATACTGTAAATCTTACAATTCAAAATGGATAGATATACTTGTATTATTATAGAAGATGAACCATTGGCACTCAAAAGAACCAGTGACTTTGTCAGTAAAATTCCCTTTCTGAATTTAATTGATACGTTCGACAATGCTATAAATGGTCTTTTCTATTTAAAATCGAATAAAGTCGATCTGCTTTTTTTGGATATTAATATGGATGAATTATCGGGTATTGAATTGCTGGAAAGTTCGAAAATTGAAAGTCAGGTTATTATTACAACAGCCTATCAGGAATATGCCTTAAAAGGGTATGAACTCAATGTAACCGATTACCTGCTAAAACCATTTACTTTTGACCGGTTTTTAAAAGCTGTAACCAAGGCTCAGGAAAATTTGGCCAACCGTAATTCGGATTCTCAGCCGGACTTCATTTTCGTAAAGACGGAATACCGGTTGGAAAAAATAATGCTAAATGAAATCGTGTATATTGAAGGGATGAGAGATTACCGAAGAATTCATACGGTGAATAAAAAGGTAATGACCCTTCAGAATTTCAGCGAGTTTGAAAAGTTAATCCCTTCAAGCATAGTGTGTAGAGTTCATAAATCATACATGGTGGCACTGAATAAAATCGTGTCAATTGAACGAAACAGAATAAAAATTGCAGATCAGTTAATTCCTATTTCAGAAACATATAAAGAGGTTTTCTATCAATTTGTTCGCAACAGACTTTAACCATCCATCCATTTTGCAGACGATAAACGCCAGAATGCAGACATCTTAGCTAGGTTTGCATATCAGAATTTCAAGATCCTACTCACTCATATACTTTTGTTTCAGTTAATTAATTAAAACAAAAAGATATGAATAACAGGAAACAAGCAGGACTCATAGTAGCTATGATGCTCCTAATCGCAAATTCATTTGGTCAATCCAACAGATCAGGATCAGAAAAAATCAAAGATGGTAAAAAATCAGCCGAAACTTATTTCGACCTGATGATTACTACCGCAAGTACAAACCTTAATTACGGAAGTTCAAACAGTGCCCTTTCGGATTATAAAAAGGATAGTAAGGGAATACATGCTGGGGTGTCGTTTCAAGCTGGTATTACCTCGAAATTTTCATTGGTATCCGAATTGTATTACATCCGAAAGGGTGGTGAATTAACGGATAACAATCCATTAACTACAAAAAAGACAATCCTTCGGTTAAATGCATTTGAATTACCAGTACTGGCTCGTGTCCATTTTGGCAAATTTTATATGAATACAGGGCCATCAATTGCCTACAATTTTAGTGGAAAGAAGAAAATTGAAGATGTCTCTACTGCTATCTCATTTAAAAATTCAGCCGGTGCTTTTAAACGACTGGATGCCGGCGTTCAAATTGGTGCAGGTTATATGTTCCCGATTAAACAAAAAACGCTTGCATTAGACATCAGGTACTGTTATGGATTGACCAATATCTCTTACGACAAGGAAATGTTTAACAGGGGACTAATTGTTAGTGTGCATTTTTCTAAAGTCTGGAAGAAAAACCCACTTGCGAAAAATAGAAATATCTAAGCTTTCATTTCACTGCAAGTCGATTGACTAAATTTCAAATAGAACAGCTTACAAAATCAAAAAAATGAATTCAAACAGAGATATCGCAATTTTTGTGGGTGTATTATATATACTTGCAGCGGTAACGGCAATCATAGGTTTTGCACTATATCAACCTATCTTAAATGATCCATTATGCATTATTAATGGTACTTCAAATGATACACAGGTCTTCTGGGGAGCCTTTAATGAGCTAATTCTTGCATTTTCAATTATTGGCATCTCCGTTCTGATGTTTCCAATCATAAATAAGGAAAATGAAAGCCTGGCAGTTGGGTATGTATGTTTCAGGCTTCTTGAAGCAATTCTCATCATTATCGGAATAATCTGCCTCCTATCAATAGTTACTTTAAGTCAGGAGTTCGCAAAAGAAGTTGATCCAAATTTATCTTCTTTTCTAACCACCGGCAATTTATTAGTAACAATACATAATTGGACATTTTTACTTGGTCCGAACCTGGCCTTGGGACCCAGTACACTGATGATGAGCTATTTTTTGTACGATTCAAAACTCGTTCCACGCTTCATATCAGTCATGGGACTTGTAGGTGGAACACTCATCCTTGTATATGCTTTACTGGTGATGTTCGGTGTATTTCTTCAAGATTCTACATGGGGTGCAATCCTTGGAATTCCGGTATTCGCCTATGAAATGTCTTTGGCTGTATGGCTTATCGTTAAAGGATTCAATTCATCTGTAGTTTATTCTTCTTTGGTTTAAAATAACAATTCACAAAAAACAAATCTATGAAAAAAATAATTTTTACCTCATTCATAATTGTTCTATTTGCCACAATGGCTTTTAGCCAAGAACTAATCCAAACGGTGAGAGGTACTATCCTTGACATGGACAGTCAATTGCCATTAATTGGCGTAACCGTCAGGTTAGTTGGAGTTAATTCATTTAACGGAGCAGCAACCGATGTAAATGGAGAGTTTACGTTGGGAAAAGTAGCGGTAGGCAGAATTACGCTGCAATTATCGTACGTCGGGTATGAAACAAAAACTATTCCTGATATCGAAGTCAACTCGGGAAAAGAGAAAGTTTTAAATCTTACCATGCAGGAGTCTGTTTTAGAATTGAATGATGTTGTAATTAAAGCAACTAAAAACAAAGGTGAAGCCACTAATCAAATGTCGCTCATAAGCACACGTTCAATTTCAGCTTCAGAAACAAAGCGCTATGCAGGAGGCTTGGATGATCCCTCCAAAATATTATCAAATTTTGCCGGAGTCACCGCTTCACAAAATGGAGGAAATGATATCATCGTAAGAGGTAATTCACCAAAATACTTTCAATGGCGTTTGGACGGTGTAGAAATTACTAATCCGACTCATTTTGCCGATCAAAACTCAGTGAGCGGCGGAGTCAGTGCTTTAAACAATAGCTTATTAACTGCTTCAGACTTCTCAACCGGTGCGTTTTCTGCGGAATATGGCGATGTATTATCCGGAGTGTATGACGTAAAACTCAGAACAGGAAATAACCAAAAGTACGAGACCTCTTTAGGGGTTGGAGTTCAGGGAACAGACTTAACCGTGGAAGGACCGTTTAAAAAAGGATATGGTGGTTCATTTCTGGTAAACTACAGGTATTCTACGATTTCCCTGTTAAATAATCTGGGTGTCATTAAATTGGATGGAGTTCTTAATTATCAGGATGGAGCATTTAAAGTTGTACTTCCTACTAAAAAAGCAGGCACATTTTCTTTCTTCGGATTAGCAGGTTTAAGTGGTGGTTCGCTAAAAGATGTAAAAGCTGACAATGTTGCTATTCCCGGAAATGAAACCATAACATCTGGTATTACTGAAGATTACGATAAAGATAATTACCTCTCAAATTTTGGGTTGAATCATACAATAAGCATTAATGATAAGAGCTTTATTAAAACCACTCTTTCCTATTCAACCAGTGGTATTAAAGAAGATGTATTTAAGATTAAAACGACAAAATTAACGAATAGCAAGGGTGAATTTTTGCGTGACTCCGTTGGTAACAGAGATTTAAATTATCAAAGCCGGATAAAAAATTCGGTTTACAGGGGAGCTATAACCTACAACAACAAGCTAAATGCAAAAAACACCATTCAAATAGGTACAAAATATGCGCTCTTTGGTTATGATTCTAAACTCAGTGGCATACAGGGTAGTTCAACCGATATGTCCACATTGGCAGACTTCAATGAAAATATAGGTACCCTGAATAATTTCATAAGCTGGAAGCACCGTATAAACGAAAACATTACGATCGTTGCTGGACTTCATAACATGAATGTTATCTATAATAATAAGAGGACGATTGAACCAAGATTTGCCTTCAACTGGCAGATTAACCCCACAAGTACGTTTAGTGCAGGATACGGCAAACACAGCACAATGGAAAGTGTGCACAATTACTTTGCCCGAGTGAAACAACCCGGTGGAAGTGTGACAGAACCCAATAAAAATCTGGGCTTACTAAAAGCAGATCATTTTGTAATGGGGTATGAAAAACGTTTCGGAGAAAATATACGGGTAAAGCTGGAAGCCTATTACCAAAATCTGTACAATTTACCAGTGGAAAACAATGACACCAGTTATTACTCAACCATTAATGAAGGCACTGATTTCAGATATGTTGAATTAGTAAATAAAGGAACCGGAAAAAACTATGGTGTGGAACTTACCTTAGAGCGTTTTTTTAGCAAAGGCTATTACTATTTAATTAATGCTTCATTGTACGATTCAAAATACAAAACACTGGAAGGAGTTGAGCGGAATACCAAATACAATGGCAACTATCTGGTAAATATTTTAGTTGGAAAAGAATTCAATCAACTTGGGAAAAAGAATAACCAAACTTTCAACTTAAATGCCAAAGTGTTTTTCGGGGGCGGGCAGAGGTACATTCCTTTATTAAAAGATGCCCAGGGAAATTTAGCGGTTAATCCGGCAAACAATAAATTCTGGGATTATAGTCAAGCGTATGATAAAAAGTTTGGAGATATGTACAAGGTCACCTTATCCGGAAGCTATAAATGGAATAAACAAAAAGTTACCCACGAGCTTTTTATTAATTTGGATAATATGACCAATGCAAAGGCAAAATTATCAGAGTTTTACGATGAGAAAATTCTTGGCAAAATCGGTTATGTGACGCAGTTCGAAATGTTTCCAAACCTGATGTACCGATTATATTTTTAATCTCACGTGCATGAAATGTTCCTAAATGGCAGATGTGAATTCTAATTGTTAAGGTAGTCAAATTGGCTTCCAGTTCCTCACTGCAAATAACCCGTAACTATTGGAACCAATTGCACTTAAACAAATTAGTTTGAATTAATGTTACACTAAAAATACAAACAAAATGAAAGCTGTCATTTACGAGAAATACGGAAACCCAGATGTCCTTGAACTAAAGGATATTGAAAAACCATCGCCCAAAGACAATGAGGTATTGGTAAAAATATATGCGACAACAGTAACTGCCGGAGATTGGCGTTTACGGAAAGCTGACCCATTTCTCGCAAGAATTTTTAATGGTTTATTTAAACCCAGAAGGGTAAAAATACTGGGGTTTGAATTGGCAGGAGTAATTGAAGAAGTTGGGAAAGAAGTTCAATCGTTCAAAAATGGCGATCCTGTTTTTGCCTCATGTGGTTTGAAATTCGGAGCGTATGCTGAATATAAATGCCTTCCTGTTAATGATTTAATTGCCATTAAACCTTCGAACATGACATTCGACGAAGCTGCTACAGTTCCTATTGGTGGCCTTACAGCATTGAGAATTTTGAAAAAAGCTGGTTTAAAAGCTGGAGACAATATACTGATCTATGGAGCTTCGGGAAGTGTTGGTACTTTTGCTGTTCAGATCGCAAAGTCTTTAGGAGCTGACGTTACAGCCGTTTGCAGTACAACAAATGTAAATCTGGTAAAATCACTTGGAGTTGATACAGTTATCGATTATACCTCAGTTGATTTTACACAAACGGAGACACGGTTCGATTTTATTTTTGATGCCGTGGGAAAAACTTCCAAATCCGCATGTAAACATTTATTAAAATCTGGAGGAAACTATGTATCCGTTGCAGGTTCTCCAAAATCAAATCCCGATGATTTGTTGGTTTTGAAGGAGCTTATTGAATCCGGGAAACTAAAGACTATTATTGACCGAAGGTACACTCTTGAGCAGATCAGAGAAGCACATGCCTATGTCGAAGGATACCATAAAAAGGGAAATGTAGTCATAAATATATTGGAAAATAAATAACAGGAATCCATGTGCCGCCAACATCGGTTTGTTGCGGGCGAGGAGGACGAGAAAGGGAAATTGGCTGTCATAAAATAGGGAAATGAATCATTATTAATCGCACAATACTCCTTAGAATATGCTATACAAAGTATCAAAAGATCAAGCATTAATAATGATTATAGGGTTGTTGACAGCTGTAATTGTATTTCATATGTTGATAATTATTAGAATCATACCCTATGAAATTGTTTGGGCCGGAAAACTGAAATCGGTTAACGAAATGTATGTTTTTGAAATGGTCTCAGTTTTAGTAAATATACTTTTATTAGCAGTCCTACTTTTGAAAGGAAACTACTTAAAACACAAAATAAATAGCAAAATAATAAACGGAATTTTATGGTTTTTTGTCTTTGTTTTTGCGTTAAATACAGTCGGAAATCTAATGGCAGAATCATTTTTTGAAAAAGCAGTATTTACACCCTTAACACTAATATTGGCTATTTTGATTTGGGTTATCATAAGGAAAGATGAAACAACCACTAGATAGATTAGTCTCTTTCATTTCAAAAACTCTAATCTCCGTAACAATGGATAAAGTACTTGTTAAAAATATGGTTTGTCATCGCTGTGTGCTTTCAGTGGAAGACATTTTAATTAAAGCGGCAATACCTTATCACAAAGTGATTTTTGGAGAGATTCATCTAGTAAATGAAATTAGTGGAGAACAAAAGGAAGCCCTCTCTGAAAAGCTAGTTAATGTAGGATTTGAACTAATTGATAGTCACATGAGCGGGTTGATTGAAAAAATCAAGATTCTCGTAATAAAGAGAGCGCGAAATGAGGTTGACAATAAAGAAATCAAGTTGAACCTCTCTGCTTACCTCTAAGAAAAATTGAACTATGAGTACACCCACCTCAGCAGTTCATTCTCCGAAGTAGAAGGGAGAACTATTGAGAATCTTTTTATCGAGCATAGAATTGAAAAAGCAAAGGAGTTGCTTGTCTATGGGGAGATGACTCTTTCTGAGATTGCTTTTGAACTTGACTATAGCAGTACGGCGTATCTTTCTACGCAATTCAAAAAAATAACCGGTCTCACTCCTTCTTACTTCAAAGAAGTTGGAATTTCGAAGCGAAAAGCGCTCGATAAAATCTAATCCCAAAATGTTATAATACTTACCCAAAGTATTGTAACACCCAGCCAGTGTGGATACTATACTTTTACCATATCAAATTTAATAAATAGACAAAGATGAAAATTATTCAACAAAACAAATTAATAAAGCCTTTTTGGAAAAGATAAAGCGTACCTAACCTCCAAGGGAAGCGTATTTCCAGTGACGAATCTTACATTGAAATTAAGTAAAACTGTTGCAACTTCCATCCATCTGAAGAGCCATACAGTACAAGAGGTCGTTTTCGACCTCTTGTACTGTCCGAACTTTTCAAAACCTTGCTGGCATTGATGAGCACGTTGATCGGTTTCGTGAACTCATCGGTTGCAATTTAGTATAATAAACTTTCGCGCAACTGATTGGATTTATTTAGCCTTATCACGTGGGTTTTAAGTGGCAACTGGTATTGTCTCAAAATTTCTTAATGGCGAAATTTTGAGGAGTCTTTCATCCTTGTTTTTGAATGACTTACTTTCATTTTATTGCATTATGATCTATATTATAAAAATCCCAAATTAGTAGATTTTAATTTTTACCTTTATATTCGGGTCAGGGAATACAATTCAAATCAATTTTCACCTGAAACTTTTTATATACCTTTTATTAATCTTTATGAAAATCTCAGTAGTTGGGACGGGATATGTTGGACTGGTTTCTGGAACTTGCTTTTCAGAAACAGGTATCGATGTTGTTTGTGTTGATGTGGATGAACGCAAGATCAACATGCTAAATGGTGGACAGATTCCAATATATGAACCAGGGTTAGAAGATATTTTTAAACGGAATGTCGATAAAGGCCGCCTTTCGTTTACCACCAATTTGAAGGATAGTCTGACTGATGCTGAAGCTGTTTTTATTGCCGTAGGAACTCCTCCAGATGAAGACGGTAGCGCTGACCTTAAATATGTTTTGAGTGTGGCTCATGAAATTGGCAAACATATGGAGCGCTACATGGTAATTGTTACCAAAAGTACTGTTCCGGTTGGCACCTCGATGAAAGTGAAAGCAGCAATTCAGGAGGAACTTAAAAAGCGTAACGCGAATATTCCTTTTGATGTAGCTTCTAATCCTGAGTTTCTAAAAGAAGGTAGTGCTGTTGATGATTTTCTGAAGCCTGATCGGATTGTAGTTGGAGTTGAGTCTGACCTGGCAGAGAGAACCATGAGAAAATTGTATAAAGCTTTTTTGCTAAATGGACATCCAATTCTTTTTATGGATATTCCTTCTTCAGAGATGACAAAATATGCGGCCAACTCAATGTTGGCCACCAAAATTAGTTTTATGAACGACATTGCCAATTTATGTGAATTGGTTGGAGCTGATGTTGGAATGGTTCGTAAAGGAATCGGTTCTGATGCACGAATAGGAAATAAGTTTATTTATCCGGGCACTGGTTATGGAGGTTCCTGTTTCCCAAAAGATGTTCAGGCGCTTATTCGGACTGCTGATGAATATGGCCATTCTCTTGATATATTGAAAGCCGTTGAAGCAGTTAATTATAGGCAAAAAGAAATTCTGATTGGAAAAATAAAATCACATTTCGGCGATAATTTAAAAGACCTGAAATTTGGAATGTGGGGTTTGGCTTTTAAACCCAAAACGGATGATATGCGCGAAGCTCCATCTCTGGTAATCATTGATCTGTTGCTGA
>Ga0302292_1001252_pt1 | contig 16591 bp, 13 predicted proteins | sample III_Fen_N2_1_FD_194553 | JGI IMG/M metagenome (GOLD analysis project Ga0302292, IMG submission 194553) | Peat permafrost microbial communities from Stordalen Mire near Abisko, Sweden - III_Fen_N2_1 | ecosystem: Environmental > Terrestrial > Soil > Wetlands > Permafrost | place: Sweden: Abisko...
AAAAGGATAAGGTGCAGGTTGGTGGCTTCGGTCTTGCCTACACTCGAAAACTTAAGCGAAGATAAACATGTAGAAAGCTTATTATTTCCTTGTTTGGACGAGGGTTCGACTCCCTCCAGCTCCACTCACAAAATGTAAACGTCTGATAATCTTTAGATTATCGGGCGTTTACTCGTTTCAGATAGTCGTCTAAAAACGTCTATTTTTTGCAAATAATTAAATATCAAATAGTTACTACTACAAAACAGACTCTTATGGCAAAAAAGAAAGCGATCATTATTTTCCCCCACCTTAATGACTGCGGGGGTGATCTGAAAAAGGACTGGTACGTAGAATTCAAGTATCAGATACCAGGTGAGCCGGAAATGCGAAAGGAACGTATTTATAAAGGCATCTACTCAGGACCTGAAGCTGATCGCCGGAAGGAAGCCGCTAGGGTCATCAAAGAGAAAACAAAGTGGCTGAAGACAGGAGCATATCTTGAGGGGAATCTACGGAAAGTGTATGCCGATGAGTTGCTATACAGAAATGAAGCGAAAATGTTTGGCATGGCACACGATCAGGTGGTTACTACACGTACTAATCTGAGCGAATTTCTTGTGCAGATGAAGGAGAAAGTAAATACAAAGAGCTATGAGAACTACGTTTCAAAACTCCGGACTTTCAACGCCTGGCTAAAGTTGAACAAACTCGATCGGGTCCAAATAAAAAATATCACACGTCAGCATATTATCGACTTTACAGTCTATCTTTCGTCCACCACCGGACTTGGATTAAGCCGGCTAACGATAAAAAAGTACGTGCAAATAGTAAACATGTACTTCAATTTTGAACTGGATCGCGGAGTAATTCCGTTTAATCCTGTTATGAGAATACCGACAATTGGTAAGATCGTAGATTGCGCTTCAGTACCATTACAAATGAGCGATCGGATCAAACTCAAAGCAGCTGTGTCGACAGCTGACCCCCAATTGTGGTTAGCGTCGCAAATCCAGTACTATTGTGCCATTCGACCAGGTATTGAACTGCGATTAATGAAAATATCGTACATCGATTTCGACAACTCCCAATTTAGGATCCCAAATGTCGACGCAAAAAATAATACTACTGAAATAGTAAAGATTCCTGATTTATTACTGAATGAAATGAAACGCCAGGGATTAAATTTGGTCCATGATAAAAGCCTGTATATTTTTGGAAAATTTGGGAGACCGGGATTAGTTCCGCTAGGAAAAAACACATTGACAAACCGGTTTAATCGATTTCGTGAGCAATTGGGGATATCGGAGGATAAAAAGTTCTATAGTTGGAAACATACAGGTGCTATCCAATTATTGCAAAATGGCGCAAAGCCACATGATATACAAGGACATTTGCGCCATAAGAGTTTTACTACAACTGAAATTTACCTAAAAAAAATGGTGGGAAATCCGGAGAGTACAGTCACCCGCTTCAGTTCCGAGATTTAAAGCATTCTGTAGAACGTTCCATCTACCGTTGTCGATTTATTCGACTTCCTACGTTCAAAACTGATTGGCATGTACATCAGGTTATCAATTATAAAAATATTATTTGCTGAAATATCGGGTCCGTCCGGAATGGTAAAATAATATTCCTTACTAGTGTCGATAATTGATTCCTGATGATAGTTTGCCAGTACTCCATTTACACCGGTTAGTTTCAGCGTAGTGGTTGCTACCGGCGAGAAATAAGTATTTCTCCATGTTTTCAAATAGGTAAGTGCTTGAGCTGTCACTTGTCCGCTAAATTCAGGCATTACATCAATATGACTGAATGGATAAAGTGTAGGAATATCGAATATTAAACCTACTTGCCATTCAAAATGTGTTTTTATCCTGCCGGTATAAAGAGCAACCTCCAATTTATCTAGCCTTGATATCGTTGACTCAGTACTATCAATACTTTCAACGAATCCTTTACTATCGGGGATATAATAGCTATTTGATGATTTAGGAAGCTGTGCATAAATCATAGCAGTACCACCACCATAAGTAACGGAAATTTTATTCCGGATTATTTCAGCCGGCACAACTTTCAACACTAATTCCTTCGTTGTATCGCTCGAGGTTGCTCTGAATTTATTCAGACAGCAAACTACCTTCAGAAAATCAAAATCATTCGGCTTCCTGAATGCGTACATGTAGCAGTCAACGGTTGGTTGTCCAAGTCCGGCCGTATTCATGAACTCGTAGTCGTTCATGAATTCCATATCCCGGAATAATACAAATTTATCCGGATAAGCCCCACTCCCACTCAACACGGCAGCTTCAATGGCTGCAAAGTTGGCAAATTCATATACTTTGCACTTATCTACAATCCGGCTTTCCAATTTCTGATACTTAAAGAAATTTGCACTTGGTAAGTCGTATCGAATTGCTGTGAAATCAAATCGTGCCGATTTTGATTCTTCTCCGAATTTTCGTTTGTATCCATTAATTGCATTCGTTACCTGTACAATTTTCTTATAGACTAAGTTCGACTGCAAACTCTGCACACTGATTGTTTGATCCTTGCTATTCACAGTTATTGTCACATTAAAAAATGATTCAATAGCATCAATAAATTCGGTGACAGTCCAATCCGGAAGGGCATCAGCATAATTCAAGCTATCAACCGAATTGACCAGGTACATTTTTTTAGCTCGTTCATCGTCGTTCAGTATATTAGTTTTCAATGTATATCCCAATACTTCAGGTAATCTATTGATGTAATAAAGTAAGTACGGTTGCATGATTATTTTTCCCGAAATCCCATTGATAGCTAACGGAACTGGATCAGTATCGGGCGATATAGTGAAGTTATTCATTATATCGGCGTCGACCATTACAGGCGCACAAACAAAATTATTCTGATATCCCGGGTTACCATGGAAAGCATCAAACAATCCATAACCCGAATATCCGATAGTTTGCAAAGCCCTGGCGTAAGTCAGAGCTGTTTCAGTTCCCCATCCCGGAAGATCCCAAATTTTTCGCCCATCTGCCTTTGCATTGTATCGCATTTCGGAATTTCCGGCAAGAAATTGATGTGTAACTTGGATATCTGTATTGTCAATAATAGTTATGATCCCATTTCTGACAACTCCATTATCCACTAACCTGGCAACTGCCGTTTTTCCAACATTTGAGTTATTCAACCGGTTGATAAAAGAGAATGCGATGGCATTCTTCGGCTCAAGCAGTGAGGTAGTAATATCCAACGTATATTCCCCGCTAGATGTTATCTCTGAATTTTCCTCAATAAGAGTCATTTCAAAATCATCGGGTAATACTACCTCATGATTATTAATAAATAGTTCTATCATCCTTTTGCGTTTGAAATCAGTTTGTCATATAATTTTGTTGCCTCAGCAATACCATTATTCCCTGAAACGGAAACTCCGGCTTTTATTCCTTTCTTAAGTTGTGCTAAAAGAGCTGCATTAATAGCATTACTTTCAGCCATGGTAGCTCGTATTACGGCTAAATCTTGAACTGAAATAGTACTTTGAAAACCATTCCCAGCTGCAGCACCTTGCGATACAAATCCACCGCTCGAATATCCCGATTTTATTCCTACAGCTCGGGCGATATCTTCATTCGTTATTTTAGCTACTGTATTGGTTCTTTGGGCATAGTCCACAAGATTATATACTTTCCTGATAGGTGTATGATAAGTAGAATCTTGGTTCCCGACAAATTCACCGGCATGAACAATTCCACGGGGTTCAAATTTTCCTCCCGGATCCGTAAAACCACCGGTCCATAAATTAGCGATAGATTTCTGTTGTTCTACGGCAATAGCAAGTTGTGAAGCTCCGAGAATACCTTCAGCAATTTGTAGAGGAATGTTAGGGGCTGCCTTCATAATTGCTGCTCCAGTTTCTGCAATGATACTACCTACAGTAATGGCAAAGTTGAGAGCTGCATACTTCTTCGTTATATCTTTCTTTTCTTCAGCCGCTTGTTCTTCCAGTGCCGTAGTATCTTTTCCGGCTTTCTTTGCCGCTTTTATTTGCCCGGCATATTTATTATCAACAGCCATTTGCTCCGACTCAACAAAATTGTTGAGAGCCGTTGATAATCTCTGTCCACCTTCAGCAGCTTGGTCAAAGTATTCCTCGGCATACTTTCGCTTCATGTCGCTAATTGCCTTTGCTGTCTCCTTCTCAGTTGCTTTTTCAGCCTTGAGCTTTTCCTTGAGCAATTTTAGCTCCTGGTTATAAGTAAGTTTTAGATTTTTAAGCCCAAACTCACTACGAATCTCTTCGATACGTTTTAGGTGATCGCGAGTTTCTTTTTCAGCGTCTTTGTTTGCCTTTTTAGTGTCTTTCTCTAGTTGATCGGCCTCTTTTTTTACCTCTTTATTCCACCGTTCATTTTCCGAGATAAGTAGATCGGCTATTTCTGTTTCAGTGTCGGTAGTATCTTTTCCGTATTTTTTATCAAGTTTTAGTTTTTCCTTAAGAAAATCCATTTTTGCATTGTACATCCACGTCCAGAATACACTTTCACTTATCGATTCGTTAGCGCGGTACTTTTTATTCAAAAGCTCTTCATCTTTGAATGCCGCATCTTTCAAAGCCAATTCTTTCTTATATCTCTTGTCTTTCTCCTTTTCTGTGTCCCCACTTTCAATCGATGGAGTTTTAGTTGGAGATACAGATGAAGATACAATTCCACTACTGTTTTTTATTTCAGCATTCACTATTTTTATAGCACTAATTGTAGAATTAAGTGCTGTATTTGCTTCATCAAGTGCTTTACGTGTTGACCGTCCAACTTCTGCAATGGCCGCTCCACCGCCATAACGCGTATCTGCATTTTTTGTCTCTTTATCTATCCTATCACTCTCTGACTTGGCTGTTACTAGCGTTTTTTCTTGATCACGTTTTTTTCTATACAGTTGCTCCAGTTCATCTTGAGCAGCTTTCAGTTTAATTTGCTTTTCCAAACTTATTAAATATTGATCAATAGCTGCTTTATTGTCATTAATGAGTTTTCCTTCATCGTTAAGCATGCCATTATATCCAGGTATTATCGCTTTCAAATCATTAATTGCCTTTTTTCTATCTGCATTTGCAAGATTTTCATTGTGTATCTTGGCTACTAATACATCTATATTAGCCGCTTGCTTATCATATTCTGCTGCCGCTTTCTTTTGTATATCAAGTTGTGATTGCGCTGATTGTGAAATTTCTTTATTAGCTGTAGCCCATTTATATAAGCCTATTGTAATTGCAGCAATCGCAACTCCTAAAGCTATAAATGGATTTAGTCCAAGTGTAGCAAAAAATGATTTAGTAGCCAAATTTGCAGCTCTAGTTGCACCTGTAAGATAGCCGGTAACTGCTACCTGAAGTAATGTAGCTGCCGTTGTTGCTGTAGTCCATAATAGTTTTGCCTTTTCTAATGCCATTTGGGCGGTACTGGCAATCCATGCTCTATTCACAGCAATGGCATATGCGCCCATTGTAACAGCAAGCGTGAGTAATAATCCGGAATTCTCTTTTAGCCATTTAGGTAGTGCAATGATTCCATGCAAGAATAATACTGTTAAGTTTCCGGCTTTTAAAATTGCAGGATTAAAACTTTGAACGAGTTCCATACCAGCTTCATTGAACTCATTTTTTACTTGAGCTAATTTAGCAGCTGCTGTTTTGCTATTTATTGCAGCTTGTTCCCATGCTATATTAGTTCCGGTAACTGCTTTTGTATAAAAGTCTACCTTTTTGGCACTATCAATCATAGCAGCTGCTACAGTATATGTTTCAAGTCCAAAACGCTTTTGGATTTCAGATGAAGACATATGTTTTTTTGCAAGATTTTCGAGGGCTGTTTGAAGTCCTACAATAGCCGGATTTGTTTCATTTGCTCCTGATTGTAGCTTAATAAAGAAAGTTTTCAATCCGGTACCGGCAATTTCATCTTTAATCCCTTTCTCTGCCAATGCTTGAATGGATCCTACTAACTGTTCGATAGGAATATTTGCTTGTGAAGCTGCAACACCAGCTTTAAGAATAGATTCAGTTTGACTAGTAACTTCAGCGGCACCTTCCTTTGCCCCAGCTCCGAGTATATTAGTGTATTTTGCAGCTTCTTTTGCTGAAGCTCCATACATATTCATTGCGATTGTGATTGCCTTAGCTGCGTCTACAACATCCATTTTACTAGCTGTAGCAAGAACTAATGCTGCCTCAGTAACCTCTTTCAATCCATCACGATCTTTCAATAATTCCGGCTTAGCTGACCCGACGATAGTGAAGGCATCAACTATCTCTTTTGAACTGGCACGAATTCTAACACCTGACTTCGACATTTCAGTAGAAAGCAATTTAGCCTGCTCAGTCAACCATTGTACATCTTCATCTCCAAGTCCGGTTAATGCTTGTAGATTTGCTTTCGAGTCTTCCAACTCGTTACGCATATCCATGAATTTTTTCAAGCCCATAGTGAGCCCTGTAACAGCTGCTAATCCAGCAGTAATTACGGCAAAATACTTATTAAATCCATTTGCCATGCGCGAAAGTCCACTTTCACCTGCTTTATTCTCATTATTGAGATTAGCCATTTCGGATTTTACAGCCTTCAATTGTCCACTAAGCTCTTTCCATTCTTTCGAATTCCGAACAATAGTAGGGCTACCGAGTTGCTTATCAAGTTCTTTTTTGGCTTTTGCTAAATCCTTCATTGAAGAACCCGAAAGGTTATCCAATACTTTTTTAAGGTCGAAACTATCTTTAGCCAACTGTTTCATCTCTTTTTGAGTTTCCTTCAGTTCTTTCGATAATTTTGTAAAAGCCTTGCCGTCTCCCGCTTCATTCGCCTCAATTAATCGCCATTTCAGATTATTTGCCTTTTGCTCAAGGGCGGTCAGTTCTTGCTTTGCCTGCTCTCCATTGAGCAGTACGGTACTGGTTGATGTTTCGTTTTGATTCATAACTCTATGATTAGTTATGCAAATGAAACCATAAGCCAACGCTCGAAAAAAGACAAAAAAAAAGAGTTGCTCCCGTTTCACAACGATGGCAACTCTATCAACTTAACGTCAATATATAACTATTAAAAACAAAAACTATGACTTAACCTTAAATATTTTCAGGATAAAAACAAACAATTTCGGCCAAATTCCAAACTTATCTAAAACGAAAATAAACAGTATCACACCAAGAACTACGGATGCCAATTTCCATATGGGGAAGGTTGTAGTTTCTTTATTCTCAGATTTGAAACTTTCCTTAGACTTTACACTCAAAAGGCTATCATTAGTCTGCTTGAGCCGTTTATTTTCCTGAACCTGTAAATTATACTTAGTCGTTAGCGCTTCTAAAACTTTAGTGTCTTTATTAGAAACCTCCGTTTCTGTCTTTACGGTTTCTTCGGCCACCGGCGGTTTACCGGTACCAGGAACAACGGGTTGATTTGTATCAAATTTCGTTGTTTTTGTTTCTGTTACTTTCGACTTATTTTCAGTACTTTCCGTATTTTTGGAAGACGCTGTTTCGCCTGAAGCAACTGTTTTTATATTATTCGTTTCGTCAGTCTTTTTTTTCGACTCCAGCTCGGAGTTCAAAGCGATATCGCTTTTCATTTTCTCCACTTTTTTGGTCGTGGAGCAACTTGTAAAAACGATTACAAACAATAGGATCATTATCGAACCCCACAGTGTAAAAAATGAAATCAGTGATTTTTTGAGTATATTTTTCATATTATTTGTATTTTAAGTAAGCTTTTTCTAGTGTAATATCATATCTTTCTCGCTTCCATATAGCCGCCATTCTTACAAAATCAAATCCATTATAACGACAAGAAACTCCGTACCAGTTATGAGCGATTAGATCAGCTTTCAACTCTTTATCAGTGTCGATAAACTTGCATATTTGCCATATTTGGCGATCAATGCCTTTTTTGGCGTCATCCCACATTGCATGAACCGATTCGTAGCCCAGGCGTTTCCAGTGGAAACCCATAATCTGGCCGATACCAATACTTGTCGCTTCCATGGCTGCCGTTTTGTTTTTGCTGAATGCGTCATTAAAGGCCAACCATTCTTTGCTCTGAACTTCAACCTTATTCAGCGACCATTTTCCTGACGGTGCATAAGGCGCACGCTTTCGGTACCAGCTAGGTTCAAACTGGATAATTATCTTACCGGTTACATCGTCGAAACCCTTTCCGCCTGTTTCGGCAGAGATAAATGCCATTACTGCTCTTGATTCAATCTTGAAGCTCGCAGCAGCGCTCCAAACAATTGGTAGTAATTCTTTCATTTCGGTTCCTCCTTATTATTCATTATTTCCTCAATTTTCGATTCTTCAATTCCCAGTTTTCGGGATATCTCACCCTGAAGGTATTTTGAAAGGAGTCGAACGACGGGCGTATTGGGAGATAAGATTAAAATATGACCACATACCGACCACAATTCGGCAGCACATAGAATAGCGCAACCCACCCTGGAGGAAATATACCAATCCTCATTAAGCCCTTTTTCACTCAGACAAATCATGGTGAAAATACTTAGATAAATAGCTATTTTCATTGCCGACTTTGTTATACATTGACTCAAAACGAATTGTTTTCGCTTCATGGAGGAAGCAATACCCCAACCCAAATCAAAGCATATTGCAGCTAAAATTATATAGCCCATGTTTGTCCGAGCTTCACCAAAATACGTGCTGATAAATATGGTTAGGCTAATGAGCCAACCTCCTACGCTCGAGAAAGCTGCAAGTATCTTTACACCCACATTTTCGAACGTTTTTATCAATAACCGAAGTAAATCATTCATAGTCTAGTTAATATATTATTTACTTTCTTTTTTGAATTTCTCACCATCAGAATTTCTGATCAGCTTCTTGAAAATTGAACGGACCGGAGGAAATGCTGCCGTTGCAGCTAAGATTATAAACTCTGTATCCGTAGGCATTCGGCCAAGTTGCCAATATCCAAGTACTGCTGTAATGACAGCACCTATAAAGTAGTAGATAGCATCTAGAAATTCAACGAATGTTATTTTCCCAAATTCGGATTTTTTCTTTTTCATATTCTAGTTTTTTTCAATTAATAGCCCTCCAAAATAATACAGCCGGTATTATTCGCATTCGATGCTGAAGTGATTGTTATGGATGAAGTTGTATTTGTGTATGAAAATCCAAGTCCTGATATTGTCTGAGAAAACTGACCATGTGTCGCTCGAGTAAATGGCACAGGAAATGTATAAGTCGCATCTCCATTCATACTATTTAGCATTATCATAACTTTTTTGTAACTACCAGTTTGGAAAGGCATCGAGCATACCATATTTCCACTAACTGAGGCGTTGACGGTGGTTTGTGTTTGGTTTACACCACCTCCAATTGAACTTACATCTACCACGCTTCCATCTGCTACCATTAATTGAGAAGATGTACCACTATAAGTGGAAAATGATGCTGCCTGCACTGAACCTCCAGCGTACATATCACCATCAGCAACAATATCACCTTTCGAAAATATCTCACCTCCGGCTTGTATTTTTTTAGCGGCTGCAATTCCGCCTGAAGTTATAATAGAGCCATTTATAGATGGGTCAATAGTTGCATCGGTTACATCGGTTACAGTTACTTTACCACTAAATGTTCCAGTTGTAGCTCCAGTAATTGCACCGCTAACATTTCCGCTTCCATTGAAGCTTTGACCCCAAATAGTGCGGGCAGTTGTAAGAGTTGCAGAGCTGCCAGTTGTATTTTGGTTCCAAGTTGGAACTGTACCAGTCAATCCTGAGTAAGCAACATTTGTTGCAGTAGCAACATTTCCAGATGGTATCACATAGTCAGTTCCGGCAATAGCAATAGATGGCTTTCCTGTAGTAGTAGTATTTTTTAATATACCAGTAGCTAATGCAGCCATCGAAGTACCATTAATTTTCCCTACAACTGTTGCTCCTTGCGTTCCAGTTACATCGCCAGATAAAGATCCTGAGAATGATACAGAAGTACCCCCGTTTGCAGTTCTTGAGTCTGATAGTCTTGAATCATTACCTTGGCAAAAAGTTCCAGACGTAGTCCCGAACGCCCCTACTTGTATAATACCTCCAGTTCCAGTTATTAGTGGTAAAGAAGCAGTAGATCCAATTAAACCGCTATTAGTTATATTACCATGTATATGAGTTGTCAGTGAGTAATCGTTAGGTATAAAATTTCCGCTTGTCCAAACTGTATTCCATAAATTATTATTTATTCGTTGGTATAGATTTCCGTTGCTCGAAAAACCTAGCTGTTGTTTATAGATACTTTCTCCCGTATGCATATCTAATGTTATTACTGCGTTAGCGTTATTAGAAGTCGGAAATATATTCTGAGAACTAGCCGCTATTCTAACATATTTTAATTTTGCTGCAGATTGGAGCAAATTTAAGTCTAGAATTTGTTCTGTAGGAACGTCGCTTTCTATATAGCTTGGTACGTAATCTATTGGTTTATACAATCCAGCATGGTTTCCCCATGAATAAGCAGTTGACCAATTTGTTTGGCTAGTTGTAGAGGGGATGGAGTATCCGCTTGCAAGGCTAAATACACCTGTTGTATTGGTATAGGTTAGACCTGTAGCCGATGAACTTAAAGCAGTTAATGGAATGTAATTTGACGGGTTTGTCGAATTATAAGGGGTAAATCCTAATGCGGATTGCTTCCCATTGAAATTATTCCAATCAGTAGAACTAACCGCTCCAGTTGTAGACGTTGATGCAAGTTCTAAACTTATAGCTTGACCAGACAGCGCTAATCCGTTAGCAGTTCCGATAGAAGCAGCTACATGGTCGTTTGGTATGCTTATAGCCCCTCCGGCATCTATGCTAGTACCAGAACCTTGTATAACCCCACCTAATACACTAGAACTTGCAAATGGCAAAGTATAAGAACCAGCCCCAGGTATTTTAAGCCAAATAGTGCCGTTATAGTAAATTTGGTCACCTATAGCTAATGTTATACTTCCAGACCCGTAATTATGTGTTCCAGCCGTACTACAAGCATAATACCATCCAGCTGTTCCCGTTCCGTCAGCTAGACTACTTCCAGTACTCCCGTTAATTTGCCCTTTATATACTGCCCCAGATACTGTTGTCGTAGAACCATCTCCTAATACATAATCAGCAGATGTTTTGCCTGGTATTTTATATCCTGATGCGGTTATTGTAGAGCTAGATTTCACACTGCCAGTAATCTGTAATTTATTTACAGCATCATCAGTCGTAGACCCTATTGATACATTGCCACTTGGTAATATAGACATTTTTACAGTCCTCCCGCTTGAGTTACCTGTAATAAAATTAATAGGATTTGAAGTTGCAGTAGTAGTGCCGGAAACAATAGATGCTATATTAAAGGCATTAGGTGGTAGAGAAGCATTTCCAAGACCAATTACGTATAAATTATACCCGTATGCTCCTGTAGGAGATTCACAGATTTGAATAGCTGGCATTCCAGATGTCATCGGGTAAATTTTAAAATTTACCCCATCGTCTGAAAGCATACTATTTGCAAAAGAACTTCCGCCCCATTTAGCTATAGATGAAGTATTAAGTCCTGTAATCATAGGTTGATAACTTACATTACTCCCAGCTATCGCTCTCCCCTTAGCGTCAATCGTAATATTATTATAAGTCCCCACATTTGAATTTACAGTTGCAAGAGTTAGAACCGATGAACCTGTAACGTCGCCAGTATGAGTAGCGTTGGAAACTAACCCAGAATATAAGGAATTTACTGCATTGTCTCCGGTATTTGTTCCGGTTGCCGTTCCGGTTCCGGTTGCATAAGTTCCTGCAGGTTGCTTCCCACTAAAGTTTGAAAAATCAGTATTGGTCAAATACCCCGAATTGCTTGAGCTCGCAGCTCCGAGTTTTGTCTTTATGCTTGTCAGCGTTTCGTCACCCCCATTTATCCCGCTTACTGCATTTAAGGCTGTGATATTTCCGTGAATATCTGTCGAATAAGTTCCACTGGCTTGTTTACCATTCAAAGCGGATTGAGTCGCTGTGGATATCGGTTTATTGTCGTCGCTGGTATTATCCAGGTTACCTAAACCAAGGTCAGATTTTGAAAGCGAGACAACACCGGTTAATCCGTTCACGGAATCAACAGCACCTGAAGTAATATACACGTACACACTACCACTCCATCGGTAGGTTTTATTGGTATCTTTTGCTACATAAATTTTACCCGTTTCACCCATGCCTGGGAATGCCGCTAAATTGGCATACTCAAGAACGTCATCAATATAACTGGGTAACTGAGTAGTCAGAATAGTACCATTTGCGTCCAATGTAGCCACTCCATTAGCAGCCCCAAGTAGCGAGGTTGCAACCCTTGAGGTAGCATCAACGGCGTTTACCGTTATATTTTGAGTACCGTCAAATGCTACACCATTAATCGTTCTCGCGATTTGCAATTTCGTTGCTGTTCCCGCGTTACCGGATACGGTAGTTTGATCACCGGTATTCGCTCCACTAAGGGTAGTAATACCGAGCTTCGATTTTATTGTAGACGTTGTTTCATCGCCTGTATTGATATTTGAAACGGCATTTAAGGCTGTGATATTTCCGTGAATATCTGTCGAATACGTTCCACTAGCTTGTTTTCCATTCAAAGCGGTTTGCGTGGCCGTTGATATCGGTTTATTGGCATCACTCGTATTATCAACACTACCTAATCCAACCTGTGTTTTTGTCACAGAGTGAGGATTCAACGTATTAGATATATGTGCCTGAATATTGGAATTGGCGGGTTCTGCACCGATTTCGGCTGCCGTGGCAGGAACGGTTATGTTTACCTTTTTACCGGTGATAGTAAGATCGACTCCATTTTTTTGAATACCCTCTATTTTGTTCACCTGGGCACCGGCTTGAACTCCGGTTAGCTTCACGATCGAAGTATCTGCTACAAGTGATTTGCCCGTCACTTTTTCAACTTTTGAATTTAGTGCAGCAGGAAGACCGGTTACTTGAGGAATGGGAATTGTACCTTGCGAATATGCCATCGCACTGTACAAAAGGAATAGTGAAAAGATTAGTTTTTTCATAAAGGATAATATTTAATTGTTATTTTATTACCTGCTAGTGGTACTGGTGAAAATGTTGCCATTCGAGTTACCCGATTAAGTTCGGGTTCTGTCATTAATGCACCATCAAAAAAAGTATAATCATGATCATAATCGAAATCGATTGGTAGTAGGAATTCAGATGTTCCTTCAACTACATAAGTACTTTCGTTCATCACGCCATCGGTAGTGGTAATTGTAGTCTTTTTCTGATAAACTGTTACTCCACCTTCACCAACTACATCATCACTATATTTCGTAATCCAATAGGCAACACCATATTCCATCCGGTTATCAAAGTATTCTTCAGCATCTTTATAACCTGACTTATCTGTCTTAAACTTTATTGTTCCGCTTGGCTTAACCCCATCCTGACTACCGGTACCGTCATATTTACCTTTGAAAACTAATACATCATGATCGTGACTTTGTACCCCCGATTGCTTACCAGTAAGTTTTATTCCGGTTACACCACCGGTATTCCCAACCTTACCGTAATTCTTGTTAGTGGGCTCTGCATTAGTTGGTGTTGGTGATGATAGTGGATCAAATCCAACAGGAACTCTTCCTCTCCAATCAGGAATGCTCACTCCATTAATTTTCACCCCTCCATTTCCGTTTGAGAAAACGAAACCTGCCGGAAGAGGTAACCCAGGATCAAACTGTACAGTCATTCCTTTTCTAACTCCTGAAGTATATTTTCTTACAGCTTCATCAATAAGTTTTTGAGTTTCTGTCGAAAGATTAGTTGCAAAATAATTGATCATGTTGGCCAATAGAGCACCAACACGCGTGCTGGTATTCTTACCTACCCCATTTTCGTTCTTGATGGTTTGGGCTGCCGCTAATAAGTCGTCTAGAGTCATATCTTATTATTTTTGAAACAAAGAAACTGAGTTTTGGAGGCAAAAAAAAAGACACTCAGAAATTGAGTGTCTCATAAATTATTGCCTGGAATTCTTCTCCGTACATTTCGGATCGCTTTTCAGTTAGAATTTTGAAAGAGTGGTACCACGTTTTATTGTACCATTTTTTTGCCTTTTTTCCGGTGTCATTCATCGTTATTCCTCGCCTCACTCCCATGTCTACCATCCGGCCATAATACAAGTATGTAAATTCAATTTTATCAATATCGCCACCGGATTGCATGGCTAGTTCCAAAGAGAACGACTTGAATAATTCACCTGTATCGCGAATGTTGAGCGTTGCTATCTTATCCTGCCAAATAGTGATCATCATTTTTGCCCAGGCACGATAATAATCATTTTTATTCCCACTCTGAGGCGACATACTCCAAGTTTATTGGTTCTTCTATCATTATCGAAAAATAAATGCCACACGTTTCTGCTACAAACATGCCCGGTACTTCATGAAATGGGATTCTATTGTCATCAAAAAGCTGTAGTTCTGGAACTACATGTTTATCAACAATCAACTTTGAAAGTAAACTTTTATGTACCAAACGGGTTTCTTCCACCTTTATCTTTCTATCCGATTGATCCTGTTGTTTGAATTTCTTCAATATATAAATAAACACACTTCTACGGTTGAACCATGCACCACCACGTTTCACAGTCATTCCATCGTCGGTATCATCCACGGCCAAAAATGATGTTGAACTTTTCATTTTCTGAATAACTTCCTCCATATTATTCAGTCCGGAAACCTTACAAAATGTATAATTACCTTTTGTTAGCTTTAGTTTCCCGTTTTTATCCTCAAAATAGGCTATTGCATCAAACATATCAATTATTTTTCATTTGTTGTTCAATTTCCATAGATTCCCTGGCCTTAGTATTCAATTCGTCCAGAGCTGCCCAAGTGCTGGAGCTTAGCACATCGCTACGCTTCGTTATATCACCACCGGTGAGCATTCGTATCTGATTTTGAATAATCGTGTGCATATCCGGAGCAGTTCCCTGGTCAAACTCATCATCTGCATTTGTTGAATGAAATAAATAAGGCCATTGCTTTTTGAAAGCCTCCTTAATGCCAATCATCCACATCACAACAATCAGTTTTTCAACCTCCGAACGTCTCGCCATTCGTTTAATATGCCATTTACTCAAATCATTGCTATACTTTTTCCCTGGAAGCTGATACAAGGTAGCCATCAACTTATGTAAGTGATCAGGTTCTTTGGTAAACAAAAAAGCCTGATAGTAATTTTCAGCATCCAAATACTGAAGCATAACCGTATCGCGCAATAGTTTATCACACGGTCTGTACATTCTTATTCTCGACATTGGTTGTATTCCAACGTATTTTTTTGTCAAGAAATCGAGTTTCTTTGCAAACGAACACGTTTCTTCAATGCTGAGCGAAAAAAATCCCTTGAGATGCTTTTTCATGAAATAATATCTCTCACTCGTTCCACCAATGGCTTTTATGCCTGTAAATCTAACGAAGCATTTAGTCCAGATAGCTATTTCGGACATTCCCGCATGTTGCAGAGCTGCTACATATCTAATTTGTTTTTCTGACATTTCCCCATAATTTCGGGGGCAAGTTAAGTTGATTGTACTCATAATTAGTAACCAAAAAAGTAAGTTGGATCTTCTTGTTTATTTTCGTAATTTGTTCCTGGCAATCGCACTATTGCTTCAGGTGTACTTTCGTAAGTTGTATTTCCCTTCAACCCTTCATAAATCATTTTGAACGACCCCGATTGTGTTTTTAGTTCATCACCCCTCAATCCGTTAGCATATTTACCCATTACTTGTTTCATTTGACTCAGCACTTTTTTATTGCTTTCCGTCAAAGTATTCGTCCGTATTTGGGTCACTAACTCATTTATGACCTCTTTACTGAAGGTAACTGCCAATACATTCTCCTGGCAGTACATCAAGTCATTTTTATAATCGAGGAATGTTTTCCGCTTCAGATCGGATTGTTTAAAGTACCCCGAGAAATCAATTCCGGTAATAAAGAAACAATTCGTCAGGTCATTGAATCCTACAAACTTTGTCCATTCTGCCAATGCCGTTGCACTCTGCATGGTGACAGTAATAAGCAAATCGGTAGCCCTATCGATCATTATATCGCACCATGCCAACAATCGTTCTACACGTTCTTTGGATGCCGGCGCCTGATTGGAGTTACTCATTACTGCAAAACCGTTGGCAGTATGAACCAGGTCCATAAATGGAATAGCACTCTGATAAGCCTTGAATGAAATCAAATTGTACAAATTAATTTTCAAAGCATCAGTTTCTGAGAGCGCGGAAATAGAATCATACAAATCAGATCCGGTCAGAAATGTTTGAATTTCATTATCAGCCGTTATGATGAACGATTCTATTGCACTCCATTCCGTACCTTCAGCTGTAGGAATGCATTTTATAAATTTGTCTATGTCTGTAATTATCATAATTTTTCGAATGATTGATTATTACTATTCTTGTCCCTGAGCGTTTGGATCAGCCGTTTTTACCTTTGCTGATGTTTTTTCGTCAAGTGTTGTAAGTTGCATAAATGGGATATCTACTTTCACATCGCTTTCCCAACCGTTGTAATTG
>Ga0302292_1001267_pt1 | contig 16492 bp, 18 predicted proteins | sample III_Fen_N2_1_FD_194553 | JGI IMG/M metagenome (GOLD analysis project Ga0302292, IMG submission 194553) | Peat permafrost microbial communities from Stordalen Mire near Abisko, Sweden - III_Fen_N2_1 | ecosystem: Environmental > Terrestrial > Soil > Wetlands > Permafrost | place: Sweden: Abisko...
TGTTTTATATGGGTCAGCTTTTTCCATTTTAGCTAAAAACCAAGCAATTAAAGATACTCTATATGAATGCGTAGCTATATTGTCAGACAAATCTTGAGATAAAAGTACTTGCTGATGCATTCTAGGCAACTTTCTCATAGTTCCTACTTCAAATAAAAAGTTCACTATTTGTTTATTTTTATTATTATCTTCCATTTTTCTATTATACAACTTTGGGTACAATAAGCAAAAAGCCCCTTATGGGGCTTTTTGTGAGTGTTAACGTTTACTCCATTGTGGAGATTTGCGAGCTTTTTTGAGTCCAAATTTCTTTCTTTCAACCATACGAGGATCACGTTTAAGCATTTTAGCCTTCTTAAGAGTTGAACGTAGTTCAGTATCAAAAAGAACTAATGCACGTGAAATACCATGACGAACTGCTTCAGCTTGAGCATGTGAGCCACCACCTTTTGTTGTGACTACAACTTCAAACTTTTCTGATGGAGTAGCTGTCTCAAAAGCACCAGTAACGATTTTCTTTAATTCAGGTGTAGGAAAATATTCTGTAAAATCTTTCCCATTGATTATATAAGAGGTCTTTGTAGCTTTGTATAAACGAACTACTGCAACAGCAGTCTTTCTACGGCCGATAGCTCTAAAATATTCTTTTGTTGTTGTTTTCTTTTCTACCATATAATTATTCTGTTATTGTTAAACGTTTCATCATTAAAGGTCTTAATTTGTTTGCTGGAAGCATTCCAAAAACTGCAAGTTCATAAAGACCAATCCAACCTTTCTTCTCTATTATTTTAGCATTAGTTTTCTGTTTGAATCCTCCTGGTTGACCTGAATAAGTCTCATGTAGAGTCTCTTTCATTCTTCTCTCAGACATTTTTGTCTTTCCTGCGTTCTTAATATAAACACGAACATCTGAAACTTTATTTGCTGTATATGAAGGATCAGTCTTACCCATAAGAGCCTTTGCCGCAGCACTTGCAACTCTTCCTAAAACTATACCTGTAGCATCTATTGTATGTACTTTAGTCATAATATTATATAAATTCAATTATCGCCATTTTACTAGCATCACCTAAGCGACGTGGCATTTTTGTAATACGTGTATAACCTCCTGCTTGACCTTTATATTTTGGAGCAATACTATCAATTAATTTTGCGGCTTCACTTGTCAATCCATATAAACGTGAAGTAACCAATCTACGTGAAGCAAGTGTGCCTACGTTGGCTTTTGTTATCATCTTTTCAATTGCTGGACGAAGTTCTTTTGCTTTAGCTTCTGTCGTCTCAATCTTACCGTGAGAAATCAAAGCAAGCATTAAGCCTTTCATTAAAGCATGACGCTGATTCTTATTTCTTCCAAATTTTCTTACATTATTTCCGTGTCTCATAAATTTTTTAATTAATTACTTAAGTGTTATATTGTATCCTCCAAGAACTTTCTTTATTTCTTGAATTCCTTTATCTCCAATACCATCTATTTCTAATAAATCTTCTTTCTTTTTTCTAGCGATACCTCCAATAGTGCGAATATTCGCATCTGTCAAAGCATTAAGTGTTCTAGTTGAAAGATTAAGTGTATCAATACGGGTCTTTAGTATATCTGTAAATTCATTACCTTCACTCTTATCTTCATCTGTCTCTGTTTGTTCTTTTTCTTCTACAATTTCTTTTGGTAAAGATTTATTTGTAACTGTAAATCCTACAATAGCTTGTAGTTGTTCTACCATTATAACAATAGCTTTCTCTAAAGCTTCACGAGGAGTAAGAGTACCGTCTGTCTCAATAGTCATACGTAGACGATTGTGGTTTGTCTTGTCTCCGACACGCATATTCTCAACTTCATAAGCTACGCGACGAATAGGAGTAAAAATAGCATCAAGAGAAATAACTCCGACATCATTCTTGTCTTTTTGGTGAACATCTTTAGGAACAAATCCTAAACCTTTTTCAATTGTCATTTCTATAGAAAGGTTACTCTTTGAAGTAACTTCTGCAATATATAAATCTTTATTCAAAATTTCAACTTGCCCACTGACTGTAATATCAGCAGCGGTAACTATTTTAGGACCTTTTATTGAAAGTTTAACAGTCTGAGGCTCATCGGTAAGTAAATGAAAACGAACTTGCTTTAAGTGAAGCAATATTGTGATAACATCTTCTTTAACTCCATCTATAACAGAAAACTCATGATCTACTCCATCAATCTTAAGAGTAGTAATAGCGGCACCAGAAAGAGATGAAAGAATAATACGACGAAGAGAATTCCCTAAAGTATGTCCATACCCAGGGTAAAGACCATCAATCTCATAGACACCTTTTGTGTCTACTTCAGAAACTATAGATAATTTGGATGGTAATATGATATTTAAATCAGACATATGATATTTACGAGTTACCCCGCAATAAATTATTTATTAAAACTCACCACAATTATATTAACGACTATAAAATTCAAGCACTGTATTTAAATCAAGGAAACCTTCAATATTTTTAGGTTTACCGACAACTGTTCCTGCAAGTTTTGCAACATCAAAAGTAAGCCAGTTTGGACAAGTGTATTCTTTCATTTTCTTTTCTATTTCAGCAAATAAAACACTCTTCTTACTTCCTTCACGAACAGAAACAACATCTCCTAATTTAACACGTAAAGATGGAACTGTAGTCTTCTTACCATTTACTAAAAAGTGTCCATGGGATGCCATTTGGCGAGATAGACGACGAGTATGAGCAAGTCCAAGTCTGTAAGCTACGTTATCAAGTCTGTATTCAAGTAATTCAAAAAGATATTCAGTCGCAACAGTGCCTTTATGAGAAACTGCTTCTTTAACATAATTTGAAAATTGCTTTTCACTTATATTATACATAAAACGAACTTTTTGCTTTTCTACGAACTGAAGAGCAAAACCTGAAAGAGCTTTTGGTCTCTTGTTCTTTGAATTCTTTGCGTGACGAGCTTCAGAAGCCACAAATTTAGGTGTTTGACATTTTTCAAACACACCTGCTCCTAATCTTCTTCCTATTTTATATTGTTGAACTTTTTTCATAATTTTTTATTATACTCTACGTGGTTTCTTAGGTTTTGGACCATTGTGAGGAACTGGTGTTATATCTTTTACTCCTGAAATCTCTATATCATAAGCCATAAAAGCACGAATTGTAGGTTCACGTCCACTACCAACTCCTTTAACTTTTACATCTACTTCTTTTATTCCAAGGGCTTTTGCTTTCTCACCAATGACAGAACCAGCTTTTGAAGCAGCAAAAGGAGTGCCCTTTTTAGCTCCTTTAAAACCTAATGACCCAGCTGAAGTCCAGAATAAAGTATTCCCTTCTTTATCAGAAAGAACTACTTTTGTATTATTGAAAGTTGCTTCTACGTGTAAAGTCCCAGCTACTACCTTCTTCTTAGGAACTTTAACAGTAGATTTAGAAGCTCCTTCTTCTATAGGAGCATCTATCTTGTCTGTCTTTTCTTCTTCTTTGGTTATAATTTTTATCTTTCCCATATTATTTTAATTAAGTCTTAGATTCTTTTCGGCGACCTGATGCCATTGTTTTACGGACATTACCTCGGATAGTTCTAGAATTGGTTTTTGTTCTCTGTCCATTAACTGGTAAACGACGCATGTGTCTGACTCCTCTGTATGATTTAATATCTTTTAATCTTTTAATGTTGGAAGATATCTCACGTCTGAGTGCTCCTTCTATAGACATTGTCTCTATAACTTTACGGATAGCATTTTCATCATCTACTGAAAGGGCATCGGCTTTAATATTTGGATCAATATTTACTTCTTTTAAAATTTTGCGTGCACGAGACAAACCTATCCCATAAAGGGCGGTAAGACCAACGTCTAAATGTTTATTATTAGGGATTGTTATTCCAAGGATTCTCATATAAATTATTGTTTTTGTTTATGTTTAGGATTAGAACAAATAACGCGAAGGTGTCCTTCACGCTTTACCATCTTACATTTTGCACAAATTTTTTTTACTGCGGATTTAATTTTCATAATTTCTTCATTTAAACGAAAGAAAATATAGGGTGCATACCCCGTATTGGGACCTTCGTATTATCAGATTATATTACACTATTTAAATAAAAATGCAAGACCATGTTATCCTCTTTTAATAATTCGCCCTTTACCACCATATGGATCAAGTAAAACTTCAACTCTGTCGCCCAATAGGACTTTAATTCTATGCATACGCATCTTCCCAGACAAATAACTGATGATGATTTTACCACCACCTATATCTACTCGAAAGAGTGTGTTTGGGAGTGCTTCGGTAACTGTGCCTATTGCTGTATTGTTGTCTCCTTGTTGATTCATTTATGTGTTTTTATAATAACAAAAATAAAAATATTAGTCAAATTATTTTATTAAAATATTTATATTTTTAACCTCGGAAGGTAAAAAATTTAACCAAGGTGGAAATATTTTTACAGAAGCAGAGACTATACCTGGGTCTTGTTTGAAAATAGAAACTACTTCTGTTTTCTTTTTACCTAGAAGTAAAATTTTTAATAAATCTAGACTTGGCTTCCAACTCATTTGTAAATTACCAGTCAGTGCAAAATCAAAACTCGTCACATCTTTATCTACAACTTGATCCTTATTAACAAAATTAAAAGTTAAAGCTGATAAATCTGATAATGATATCTCTCTATTTTCTTGAGAAGTTATATCTGGTAATAATCTTTTAATTAGAAAATCTGAAAGACTAGTTTCTTTTATCAAAAAAGCTCCAACTGTTCCTTTCATTTCTATTTGGGTATTAGGATTTTTTGAAAAGCTAGTATCACCTACTATCTCATAAGAAAAATTGACTCCATCTGGATACAATATATATCCAGCTGGAACCTGAGCAAAAAGTTTTCGTAAAAGTTTGTCTTTGAATGAAGCTGTATTTGAAAGAATATCTTGTTTTGCTCCTTCATCTAATAAATACACTAATCCTGACATACCTCCAGAGAGTGGAGTTTTCAATTTGCCATATATCTTTTTATACTTAGTTGTGCCTTTAAAAGAAGTTATATAGAAAGAAACTGGAGAACCATTGTAAGCTTCTCCCGCTAAAAACGAAGTGATTCCTATAGATATTTGTCCAGGAGTTATAACCTTGGATTTATCTTGTGTATAACCTGGAATAGAAATAGTATTGTCTATCTTATATGAGATACCTTTCTCATCTGAAATAAAAGATCCAGCAGTAAGAGTTTGTTTCTTGGTGCTATATTCATTGTATAAAGTTATTTCTCCTTTTGCTTTTTCAGACATATCTTTAGAAGAAGTAAATACAACATCCTTATCTTCTGTATCTGAAAGAGACATAACTTCAAAAGGTATTTGATCTGTTTTTAATTTTCCGCCTGTAAACGTTTCATTCTTGAGTTCAAAAGATTGACCCTTAGGCGTGATAGTAACTTTCGCTTTAAAAAATACTGTAGATAGTAAATAAAAAATTCCAATAATTAAAGATATTATAAAAGCATAAAGAATAATCTTATTGAAAGCACGCTTTTTAGGCATATTGGGAGTCCCTAATATTCTTTTAGTAGAAACTGATGATTTACTTTTTTTTGTTAAAAAATCATATTTAGAAGAATCATTATAAATATTTTTTTCTATACTCTTAGGTGCATCTTTTGTAAAAATATCTGTTTGAGATATTTTAGAAGAGGAGTTATTGCTAGTTTTTATATCTTGGATTATTTTTTTACTCATAAAGCTCCATCTTTCTCATAACACTTATAGCTTCTATCATTAAAAATGGGTCACATGTGCCATTTTTAACATTACACATATTTAAAAATTCTCCGCCATCGATAGTAACTAAGGTAAACTTTTTGTCTAAAGCTGTAGACTGTATATATTCTCCATTATTTATAATTTTCGCAAACCAATCTTTGACATCTGCATCTATAGTTAAAAATATAATATTAGGTAATATAGAAGTCTCTGGAAGTGTCTTTATGGTGTCTTTGAAAAATTTACCCCAAATCTCTCTTTGAGATTCTAAAACTGGAGTAAACTTTATTTTATCTTCTTGTCTTAAAATATCTTGAGTGAAAAGAGAAAACATTTGATATACATCACGTAGTTCTATATTTAACTTTTTACTAATATTTCTAAATAGAGTTTGCCTTCCATAAGGGAAAGAAAGTGAATCTTTAATGATACCATTTGAAACAATACCAATATCTGTAACTTCACCTCCTATATCTAATAATAAATAAGAATCATTATTCACATATTTATCTCTGACAGAAATATATGAAGCTAACATAAAAGAAGAAAAAGAAATGGGTGTATGGTGAAAACTTGCTGAAATAGTTTCTTTTATTTTGTCTAAACAAATTTTAGGAGAAAGAGATATAACCATATCCATCTCTATAGAACGAGTCTTCTTGTCCATTGGATCATCCACATAACTACCATCGAGAGAAACATTTATTATTGGATGCTCTATAACCTCTGGAGCACTCTCTACTTCACCATATTTACTCTTGTAACTAACATTGAGAGAATTGAGCTCTTTGGCAAGTAATTCGTCCACTAATTTTTTTGTGAAAGTAAAAGGGGATCCTTTGCTCATTTTTATCATTCGAGTTTCAGAAAGATACCAAGGAGATGCTAATACACAGACTATCTCATCTGGTGCCCCAAGCTTACTTTCGTATATACCACGAGAGGTCGAACTAAGTGCGAAGATCATATCTTTCAAAAATAAATCAAAATTTAATTCTTTTCTTTCTGTAATATCTGTGCGGATAGACTTTATAATTGTCGGCAAACTATTTTTATCAGATGGAATGCTCACAAATGCTCCCCCGACACTACCTGAGCCAATATCAAAAATAGCGACAATCTTTTCTTTCTTTTTTGTTTTAAATAAAAATCCCATAATGAATACATTATAACAACAAATGAGTAGCATAACAAATAAAAAGAGCCACAAACTTTTGATTTGTGACTCTCCCTATTAATTAGCCCGAGACTATTCTAGTCTCGTTCATTCAGCTCCATCAATCATTTTCCATTGACTATCAAACGAAGGTCTCACACCACTTAAATAAGAGATAACTGATCCTTTACGTTTAATAAAATCCTTAAATGTTGACATGGTTGAGGCAGGAATTAAATAATATTCAACAGACTTTGAAACTAAAATCTTTTCATGATAAGGTCCCCAGTATTTTTTAGCGGGAATCTTATAATAGTCCTGAGAATAAATAGTTACAACCTGCCTGCCTGTGTTTGAATCCCAGTAAGAATTTGCTTCGATTTGTATGTTGCCATAATATATAGCCTTATCCATATCTTCCTGCTCAATGAAAACACGGTTAAAACTACCATAATCGTTGTCCGAAGAAAACATTTCCTTCGGTGGATTGTCGTCACGCACAATTGCCGATTCCTCAACAACTACGTAGTCCTTTTTACAGGAACCAAACGTCATACAAAATAAAACAAAAACAAAAAGACCCAATGCTTTGTACAATAACTTTTTCATACTGATAAATTTTAGATGATTTGATTTAAAAACTGTTTAAAAATAAATAATTATAAAGCCATCTCAATTCCCATTCCTCCAAAGATGGATGAGAAAGAAACTGGGAAGGCCCTATAACAATCTAAAATCTTTTAAAATCAACATCAAATAAACCTTTTATATGAAATTCGTGTATATTCTATCATAAAATAGACAATATGTCAATCATATGTCTAAATCACTATATATCCCCTATTTTATTGAATTATTCCAAGATTGCCTTTATCCTACGAACTCCAGCAGAGCTGGCTTCTTCTTTTTGGATTTTAAAATGACCTAATAGACCTATATTCTCAACATGTGGTCCACCACAGAATTCTTTAGAAATAGCATTACCATCCTTATCCTCTATAAAATATACAGAAACAACTTCTGGGTATTTTGCTCCGAATTCCATTTGGGCACCAATCTTTTCTGCATCTACCAAAAGCATTTCTTTGCGAACAACATTTAGATTCTCTTTTATCTTATCATTTACCCAGTCTTCTACTTTTTGTTTCTCTTCATCTGTAAGTTTATGATCACACACGAAATCCATTCGTAGTCTCTCTTCTGTAATATTACTTCCCTTTTGTTTAATATCTTTGTTCACAATAGCTTGTAACCCCGCCAAAAGTAAATGATGGGCTGTGTGAAGCTTTATCGTCTTCTCACTATGATTTGCAAGCCCACCTTTGAACATTCCTGCGCTTGAAGTGCGAGAAAGCTCTTGGTGCTCTTTTAATTTCTTTTCAAAATCTTTTATATCTATCTCTATACCTTTTTCTTTGGCAAGTTCAATAGTAAGTTCTATCGGGAAACCATAACTTTGAAATAAATCAAAAGGATCTACACCTTTTTCAAATTCTTTTAATCCTTGCTCTAATGTAAGTCTAAATTTATTTTCTTCTTCTTCTATTACTCCCTTGTCGCCCAAATCATAAACTTCTTTATATTTATTTATAATCTTTCCTATTATGTCTCTCAAAGGTTTTTTTGAAAATTTTGAAGCTCTTCTTATCAAGCGACGAAGAACATAACCTCTCCCAGTATTTGATGGGATAACTCCATCTGCAATCATAAAAAGAGAGGCTCGTATATGATCACTTATAATTCTTTCTTCTCTCTTCTCTTCACCACTAAACAAATCTGTATCAAAAATAGTTTTAACACCTTGGCAAACCATTGTAATTCTTTCAAGTCCCATTCCTGTATCTACGTTGTGCTGTGCAAGTTTGCCAACTACTTTTCCATCTGCCTTTTCATACTCCATAAAAACATTATTCCAAATTTCTATAACTTGGCCATTATCATCTGCTTTTACAAATTCATCGTGAGACATATCTCCAATTGCAACTTCATTGGTATCATAAAAAATTTCTGAATCAGGACCGCAAGGACCATTCTCACCTGCACTCCACCAATTATTTTTCGCAGGCATAAAATATATTCGCTCTTCGGGTAAATATTTCTTCCAAATATTTGCGGCTTCATCGTCACGAGGAGCATCATCGTTACCTTCAAAAACTGTCACGTAAATTCTATTTATATCAAGCCCTAGTCCTTCATCCTTATCTGTAAGAAATTCAAAGCTCCATTTAATAGCTTCAACTTTAAAATAATCACCCAATGACCAATTACCAAGCATTTCAAAAAACGTAAGATGACGATTGTCACCAACTTCATCTATGTCTCCTGTTCTGACACATTTTTGAACGTCTACCAAACGAGTCCCCATAGAATGCTTCTGTCCTAGTAAATAAGGCACTAACGGTTGCATTCCGGCAGTATTGAAAAGAACTGAAGGGTCATTCTCGGGTATCAAAGAAGCACTAGGTATAATCTTGTGATCTCTCTTTTCAAAAAATTTTAGAAACTTTTGGCGAATATCATTTGATGTCATCCCTTCATATTATACTAAAAATGCTAAACAGAAAAGCCCCGCCGACAAAGTCGGTGGGGCTTTTCTTATTTTCTTTATATACTAAATTCCATCCATATGATCATTTTTAAAATATTTACTTTCTTTAATTCTTTCTTCGATAAACCATAAAACAATAAATATAAATAATATAAGAGCCGTTGCAATGATTGCAAGACTATATAAACCTAAACCACAAGCCATACCTATACCAGCTGAGACCCAAAGTCCTGTCGCTGTTGTAAGCCCAACTAATTTAGAATCTTTATTAAAAATAACACCTGCTCCTAGAAATCCTACACCAACGACAATCTGAGAAACCATCATCAAAGGATTCATACCAGAAAAACCTGAATAATAACTTATCATTTGATCTGAAATAATCACAAATAATGCTGAACCCATAGCCACAAGAGCATAAGTTCGCATACCGGCAGTCTTGTGTGCCCAAACACGTTCAACTCCTATAATCATACCCAACACTATTGCGATAAATAAACGTAATACAATACCTAAAGTAACACTGTCTAAAATATTTTCCATCCCGATATTAAAATTTTAATAATAATTTATCAATCAATTTGACCTACCATTCACGTATTGTTTTTATTTAAATATTTTTTAATCAAAAATTTAATACGGGACAAGTATATATTTAGTATAACATAATTATTTTAATTTATTATAATTTGTATTTTCTTCTGTCTCTTTTATTATTTCTTCTTCTTGTTCTGTAATATATTTCTCATCACTTTTAAGTGTATTCTCTACCCAAAGAAAATATGGGATATTTGTCATATTTGTATTACAAACAGCAACCATAGGTATCTTGTATGAATGTTCGGCTTCTATATGTTTAACTAATTTATCACTCAAAAACTTTTGAGTTGAGAACATCAACATTAATTGATCTGTCTCTTGCATAACACCTTGCCATGGATATATAGAATTGATAACCCAATAATCTATAGAGATAGCTAGCTTCTCTTCAATCGCCCCATACCCCAAAGTTCTAGCTTCTTCTACATTTTTACAAATTGTATAAACAAAAACAATGTCTTCTATTCCTTTTTGAACTTTTTCAATCATCCCCATATATTTATATTATTCTAAAAATTAATAATAATCCCGACTTTTTTATAATTTTATCTCTAACTTATTATATCACTTCTTGTTGATAACAACGCTCACAGTATACTATTTCTGGTCTTTCTGGGGCATAAGATGTCTCAAATTCATTATTACACCCTTCTTTCATACATTTACGATGCCAGAGTTTCATTGGGTTTCTTTTTACTAATCTCTCATAATGCCTACAATTAGAACATAATCTAGGTAATGGTAAATTCATTCTTTGGTAAAATTGAAGCTCTTCAGAGGTTAATTTAAATGCTTCGGTGCATTGTTGGTTGCATTCTCCTTTATGCGCACATTCTATAATCTTACCAACTATTTCATTATTAACATATTTTACTTCATCAGGAATATCTTTATTTTTTATATCTATATTATAATTCCTTTCTTCTTTTTCTTTCCATTTATAACCTTGCTCAATAACTTGTTCTTTAGATAAAGGAAAATATTCTTCTGCAACTGTTTCATTATACTCAAATGGTGATAATTCTTGTGGAAAAAATTCACCATACTTAAAAATTCTATTATTTTTATCAATATATGGTAGATTATTCATCTGTTCTATAATTTTTGGTATTAGTTTTTCGTATTCTTCTTTTGTATGTTGCTTATTCAAAATACAATAAGACTTATTACGAAGACCTATACATCCAAAACAATTATTACAATTTTCACAAGTATCACAATATGTTCCATAACTTCCACTCCAATATGAAAGACAAAATTTTGAAAAAGAAGAATTATGACTTATTACTTCTAAATTCCCTTCAACATTTTCAACAATAGCATAACTATCATAAGAATCTTTAACCTTATTTACAATAAATAAATATTTACTATTTTCTACTTCTTCACCATCAAAAACAGAAACACAATTCTTTGTATGAGTTATATAATCTCCAGTTGAATTTATATTATTCTTCCCATGATAATACTTAACTGGAAATTTAGGATATAAATTATAAACTTTTTCAAAAATACTATTCAAACTAGAATATGAGTTTATTTGCATTTTATCAATTTGTTTTTCATATTCCTCTTTCGTATATTGAACATTCTCAATACAAAAAGATTTATTCCTCATATTGATACACCCAAAACAATCATTACAACCTGCACAATTCTTACAAAAATATAAATTATAAGAATTTAAACAATCTTGTGAATAAAAACATCTACTTATTTTTTCACAATCAATACATTCTAAGGAATATTCTGAATGACGCACACCTAAACAATCAAAAGTATCCCTACAATAAAAAATAGAATGAGAATATGAGCAATCTTCATCATGATCACTAGCAAATATCAAGTAACAATTTTTATTCCAAGCTGCCCCATTTACATACTCACTGTTATAACATTCTGTAACCATTGCATACAATCTAGGAACTTTTATCTGTAACTCATTAAATTGTTCAAAAAAAGGTTTAGAAAAATTATATTCCATTCCATAATCAAATGGATTCCAAGAATCATTTCTAAAACAGTTATGACAATAAACCGTAAAGGGAGATTGTGGTTTATAAATTGAAATTATAGATTTTTTACACAAACCACAAATTTGTTTATACAAAAATCGCTCATTACGCCAAGTCATTCTACGCATAGATCGACATTCTGGACAAAAAGTTGGTGGAGGAACTTTTATTTTTTCATAAAAACTAAAATCATCAGGCTCAATAATGAAGTCTTTTTTGCAATTCTGACAAATTTTAGTTTGTGATTTCATATATTATAAAGAAATTATACCATTATATTTAGAGCTAATGATTAAACCTTTATATTTAGGTAATTCTATTTTATTATTTACTTCCATTTTTTCTGGATATGAGAAAAATATTTTTGTTTGGAAATCTTTATTTGCTAGTTGATCTCTAAATTTACATTTATCTATATCTCCTGAAAAAATTACATATTTGTGATTTTTTAATTTATCAAAAAGTTTCTCACTATAATCTTCTATATTTTTAAATAAAATAATCCTTTCATCTAAATCTTTAATTATATCTAATTCTTTTATAAAACCATTTTCATCACCAGTTGGAATTATTATAATGTTTTCATTCATTCTACCGTTAAGTTGTTCATTAAATAACTCTTTAGCTGGAGATAATGCAGTAAAAAATACAATCTTTTCTCCATTTTCAAACAATTTAGTCATTAAAGAAACACTAAAAAATGAAGCCCCACTTTGCGTAAAAGCTTTGCCATTTATGAGCATTGGAAAATCTTCTTTGTTAAAAATTATTTCTTTTCCATTTATAAAAATATTCATATAAATTAAATTAACATACTTCTTGCTGATAACAACGCTCACAGTATATTATCTCAGGACGTTCAGGAGCATATGAAGTCTCAAAGATATTAGTGCATCCAGGCTTCATACAGGAGCGATGCCAGAGTTTCATTGGGTTTCTTTGAGATAAACGCTCATAATGGCGACAATTAGGACAGAGTCTGGGTAAAGGTAGGTTCATCCTTTTGTAAAATTGTAATTCTTCAGGAATAATTTTAAATGCTTCAGTACATTGTTGATTACAAGCACCTTTATGGATACATCCTATGACTTCATTAATTATGTCATCAGTTACATCTCTTATATCGTCTGGAATATCTTCTGACTTGATATCTATTTTATAATTTCTATCTTCCTTTTCTTTCCAAGAATAACCTTGTTTTAGTGCTTGTTCCTTAGTTAAAGGAAAATATTCTTGTGCAACTGTTTCATTATAAGCAAAAGGAGAAAGTTCTGATGGAAAAAATTCACCATATTTGTATATTCTCATTTTAATATCCACATATGGCATATCGTTCATATGCTTTATTATTTTAGGGATTAATTCCTCGTATTGTTCTTTTGTGTATTCTTTATTTAAAATACAATATTTTTTACCATGCAAACCATAACACCCAAAGAGATTACTTGAATTTTGTATATTAAAACAATATGTGCAACTATTTGAATCATAGCAAACAACAGCTCCTATAATATCCGAAGAGTCATTAATATCTAATCCTTCATACAAAAGTGATGAACCCCAACCAGCACCAGGACCTGTATCATATAAATCTTTAGTATTAAAACCACTCCAATCAACATATCTACAATTTTCTGCATTATCACCTCCGAAATCATAGCAGTCTATACAATTCTTAGTATTTTTTAGATAATCACCAGTTGAACCATGACAATTTATTAAATCAGCAAATCGATGAATACTTTTTAAATAAATTTCTTTGTAGAATTTTTCTTTTATAAGCTGAATATTACTATAACTTCCTAAATTGATTTCTTTTATCATAGATTCATATTCATTTTTAGAGAGCTGTTGATTAAAAAAGCAATAGTTTTTTCCACGAAGATTTGAACAGCCAAAACAATTTTGACAATTCTTGCAATTGTATAAAAAGACTGAATCATTACATGCTTCACATTGATATGAAAAAAATATTCTATAACATTTGCGACAATACAAACTGTCATAACAGAGTTCGCTGTTATCAACTATGTATAAATCCATAGAATCCTTATCTTTTATTGCTCTATTTGCATACGAAACTTTTTCATCCCAACCACTACCACTAATTAAATAGCAATCTTTATTCCATGCAGCAGAACTACAATAATCACTATTTATTGACTGGGTGTTAGATAGTGAAATAAGGGGAACCTTACTTAATAACTCTTTATATTGTTCAAAAAAAGGACGAGAAAAATCATAATCTATTCCATAATCCATTGCACTCCATTCATCACTCCACCAATAATTTTGGTCATAAATAATATGTTGGGAATCTTGGGAATATAAACTTATTATACTTTCTTCATGACCAGGAGCATCGCATTTGCGTTTATAATATGTTCTTTCATTTCTCCATACCCACCTTCTGTTTCTGCGACACTCTGGACAAAAAGTTGGTGGAGGGACTTTAATTTTTTCATAAAAACTAAAATCATCAGGCTCTATTATGAAGTCTTTTTTACAATTCTGACAAATTTTTGTTTCTGAATTCATAAATAGATTATGCCACAACCATACCACCTAGGCAAATATCACCATCGTAAACTACAATAGATTGCCCTTTATCCACCAATACATCTTTATCAAAAATTACTTCTACGTGGGTCTCTCCTGTGACAACAACCTTACATTCTAAAAGCTCTCCATGATAACGAATTTGAGCTTTATATTTCTTGTCTTTTTCTGGTGTATTCCCTATCCAATTAATATTATTACAAATAGCTAGATTTCTCCTTACCCCCGGGGTAGGGAGAATGTTTAATTGAGAAGAAACAACGATGGTATTAGTTATTATATTTTTTGAAACTACATATAGAGGTTTACTATTGTCTTCATTCTTAAAAATATTAAAACCATGGCGTTCACCAAGAGTGAAAAATATAGCACCATCGTGAGAACCAATTATTTTCCCATTCTCATCTACAACATCCCCTTTTTTAATTTCTATATAATGTTTAAGAAAATCTTTCATATCAAGTGGACCCAAAAAGCAAACTCCTTGGCTATCTTTTTTCACTGCAGTTCCTAATTTATATTTTTCTGCAAGTTTACGCACTTCTGTCTTTTCTAAATGCCCCACTGGAAATAAAGTATGAGCTAAATCGTCTTGTGTAAGAGTCCAAAGAAAATAAGATTGATCTTTTGAAGAATCTACTCCTTGCTTCATAAAAAATAGCTTTTCTTTTTTACAAATAGTATAGTGCCCTGTCGCAATAAAATCTGCTCCATGTGATTTTGCAAATTGCCAAAATACTCCAAACTTTACCATACGGTTACACATTACATCAGGATTCGGTGTATTACCTTTTTTATATTCTTCTATCATATAATCGGCAACTCCTTTCTTATAAGCAACTTCCGCATCACATTCTAAAAATGGAATATCTAAATGTGCACAAACTCGCATCGCATCTCGTCTTTCATTTTTCCAAGTGCATTTTATAAAATCTGGAGACCATGTGCGAATAAAAACTCCAACGACATTATAGCCTTGGTCTTTTAAAAGTGCGGCAGCAACAGAGCTATCCACTCCGCCCGACACCCCAACAAATACTGTTTTATTTATTTCTTTTCCCATCTTGCAAAAATTCCACAAGGAAGTAACTTTTTATTATTAGTTTCTTCTATAACAAGTTCTCCTCCTTCAATTTTACCTTTATAATCCTTCATTAAATCAGATAAGTTATTTTCGTAAACAATAGAAGAATACCCTGCAGTATACCCATTTATAAGAATAAATAAAGGGTCGTCTGATAAAACTTGTTTACATAAACTCATAAGAGTTAAAAAATGTTCTTCTATTTTCCAAAGTTCATCTTTCGGACCATGACCAAAAGATGGAGGATCCATAATAATAGCATCATATTTACGTCCTCTTTTTATTTCTCTTTTCAAAAATAAAATAACATCTTCTATAAGCCAACGTATAGGTCTCTCTTCCAATCCTGAAAGTTCGGCGTTTGTGCGAGCCCAATCTACTGCATTTTTAGAACTATCAACATGGCAAACTTCTGCACCAGCTTTGGCACAAACTAAAGTCGCACCACCTGTGTATGCAAAAAGATTTAAAACCGAAATTGGTTTAGAAGACGAAGCCTGTTTAATTAGTTTTTCCATCCATTCCCAATTTGGTAACTGTTCTGGGAAAAGACCAATATGTTTGAAAGAAGTAGGCTTTATAGAAAAACTTAAATCTCCATATGATATGTTCCAATTGTTTGGAACTCCATTTTTAATAATCCACTTATTCTTAAGTCCACTACGAATAAATTCTAAATCACATTTTTGCCAATCTTTTTGAGTTAAAGTTTTATTCCAAAGAGCTTCTGGATCAGGACGAGACAAAATATATTTTCCATAACGTTCAAGTTTCTGACCA
>Ga0302292_1001276_pt1 | contig 16422 bp, 18 predicted proteins | sample III_Fen_N2_1_FD_194553 | JGI IMG/M metagenome (GOLD analysis project Ga0302292, IMG submission 194553) | Peat permafrost microbial communities from Stordalen Mire near Abisko, Sweden - III_Fen_N2_1 | ecosystem: Environmental > Terrestrial > Soil > Wetlands > Permafrost | place: Sweden: Abisko...
AAGAATGAATATCTACCATACTATGTATTATACCCTTACTACGCAAAATAAACACATTTTATCTCAAAAGAGGGGCAGGCCTATTGGCCTGCCCCTCTTTTTTAACAATCTTTTATTTAACTTCCTCTTTTGTCTCTTCTTCTTTAACTTCTTCTTTAACTTCTTCTTTTATCTCAATTATTTCTTCTGGTTTAGAAACTTCTTTTATATCTGAAGTAACTTGATCTATAGGAAATTTGTTTTTATATAGTTCACGATAAAACATCGCAATAACAAGCATTCCGACAGGATAAGTAATTATTGTACCTATAAACAAAGCCAAAATACCAGCGAACATAAATAACAAAATTAAGAAATTTTTCCAAAAAATATTCAAAAATTTATCTTGTGTCAATGACCAAGCAAGAGCAAAACTTTTCCTTGCTCCAATATTTTTATCAACAGAAAGATAAAAAGCTGGAAACAATCTAACCATTATATAAACGTAAACTACAAATAAAGCGACGGCTATAAAAATAACAGTGGCTTTCCCTATTGTATTTAATAAAAATATTAAAGAAAAGAATATCAAAAATACAGGAATCATACATAAAGCCATCAATATGTTTGTTTTTATAAAATTCCAAAATGATGAGAATGAAAGTGTTTCTTTGGAAAATGGTTTAAACCCCTTTCCATCAATTGCATCGAATCCTGCCTTTATCCATAAATATATCAACAAAGAACCAACGACCAACATTACCAAATTAGAAAACAGAACTTTCACTAATGATTGGCTAAGGCCAGCTCTCACCATAAATCCATTCATTATCATATTAAAAACAAACATCGCAATGATAAACAATATTATATTGCCTAGATTCTCCTTATACAAAACCCAAGCCTTCTTTATGCTTTCACCAACTTTAAATGTAAACTCCATAGATTAATTTAAATAAATATTAATATCTTTATTATAGCATTTTATATGGTATAATCTATGCCATGTCACATAAAACGGAAGGTAATAAATCAGTAGTCGCAGCATTATTCGGAAATATCTTTGTTACAATTATTAAAACAGTAGTAGCTATATCATCTGGTTCAGCCAGTATGTTTGCTGAAAGTGTTCATAGTTTTGCAGACACCCTAAACCAGTCTCTTCTATTAGTAGGACTAAAAAGATCAAAAAGACCAGCAGATGAAGCTCGCGGATACGGCTATGGAATCGAAAGATTTTTCTGGTCACTTATTTCTGCATGTGGAATTCTATTTATAGGTGCAGGAGTTACAGTCTACCACTCCATTGAATCGCTGATCCATCACGGAGAAAGTAATATTCATGATTTTAGTTATTCAAGTATTATTGTATTAGTACTCGCTTTAATCGTCGAAGGAACAACTTTATACATAGCAATCAAAGAGCTAAAGGGTGATCAAAAACTAACAAAAAAAGTTTTTGCAAATTCTGATCCTGTAACACTAGCTGTTGTTTACGAAGACGGAGCAGCAGTGCTCGGAGTTATCGTTGCAATATCATCACAAATATTACTCCACTTTACAGGAAATAATATCTACGACTCTATCGGGGGAATAATAGTTGGATTCATTCTGGGATTTTTAGCGATCATCCTTATAGTCAAAAATCACCAATACATAATAGGCAAATCTCTCGACGAAGAAAAAACTGAAGAAATAATAGAATTCTTGATGGAAGACCCTTGTATAGAAAATATATCTGAGTTTAAATCAGTAGCGATAGATATGAATAAATACAGAATCTATACAACAGTAGAGTGGAATGGATCCCCTCTCTACGAAGATATCTACGAGGCAGGAGATTTAAAAGAAGAATTTGATAATATAAAAAATGATTTTACAGAGTTCGCAAAACTTATGTTCAAAACAACAGACAGAATTCCAAGACTTGTTGGAAGTCATATCGATGAAATAGAAAAAAAGATTAAAGAAAAGTTTCCAGAGATAGTATATGTAGATATAGAAATCAATTAATTAATTTAATGGTATAATAAGTTATTATAAGTAATACTTATATACTCATTATATAAGTAGAAAAAATGATTCAAACATCTATAATTTTCAGTTTTATTTCAACTTATAGATATATTGCTATATTACCGCTCGCTATTATAGAAGGTCCAATTTTGGCGTTATTTATTGGATTCTTATCTCATTTAGGATATTTTTCAATTATTCCAGCATATATAATAATGATATTAGGAGATTTTATACCTGATTCTGTATATTATTTTATAGGAAGATTTGGACACAAAGAAAAGATTCTAAAGAGATTTAATAGTAAATCTGGATTACTATCAAAACATTTAGACAACCTCGAGAATATTTGGCATAAAAATTCTTTTAAGGCTATGTTTATTAGCAAGTTGGCTTTTGGTCTTAGTATTCCTTTTTTAATAACTGCAGGTATTGTGCGCTTGCCATACAGAAAATTTATATGGCAAGCTTTAGTTGTAACAATATTCCAGTATGGTGTATTGATGGCACTAGGATATTATTTAGGCCAATCTTACAAAATTATAGTATCATATGTTAAATATGCAGGATTTATCGTTGCTGGAATAGCAATAGTATTAATCTCGATATATTTTATATTGCAAATATTTATTAAAAATAAAGTAATAAAAGACAATAATCTATAATTAATTTATGAAAAAAATCTCTTGTATAATACCAGCACACAATGAAGAGGAAGGTATCGGGAATGTACTATCCGTAGTAACACCACTTTTAGGTAAATATCTTCACGAAATAATAGTAGTAGATGATGGTTCAAAAGATGATACAAACAATATCGTAAAAAAATTTCATTCCATTATATTTATTGAACATCAAGCGAATCAAGGCAAGAGTAAAAGTGTTGCAGATGGAATAAAAGCTTCAACAGGAGATTATATTTTTTTACTTGACGCAGATTTAAAATTTTTAAACAGTAAAAATATTATAGATTTACTGACTCCCATCGAAGAAGATGACTCCTCTGTCTCAATAAGTTACAGAAAAAACTCTTGGCCACTTTTCCCTTTTAAAAAAATTGATTATTTATCCGGAGAGAGAATACTTCCAAAGTCATTATTAATAGAAGAGATAGACCAGATGAGCCTTCTTCCAAGCTATGCACTTGAGGTTTTTATAAACAAAATAATAATTAAGAATAAATTAAGCGTCGCGGTTATACAATGGCCAAATGTTGAAAATAATTTCAACCAAGATAAAAGAGGTTGGTCAGAGGGAATCAAATCTATCATAAAAATCTGGTTGAATATTTTGTATACGATTTCAGTCTTTGAAATGTACAATCAAAATATCAAATTATCTAGATTAATAATAAAGACTAAAAATAAAGATTTAAAAATCAGCTTAATAATACCGGCATATAATGAGGAAAAATATATAGGATACTGTTTAGAGCACGCAATCAAAAACTCTAATGGTAAATTCCATGAAATAATTGTTGTAAATAATGCCAGTACAGACAACACCTCTCTGATTGTAAATAGATATCCTGAAGTTAAAATGGTCTATGAAGAGAAAAAAGGTCTAACCTTTGCAAGGCAAAGAGGCTTTCTTGAATCAAAAGGTGACATATTGGCTTATGTGGATGCAGATACAAAAATGAAAAAAGGCCATTATGAGAGAATAGTAAAAGAATTTAATAAAAACAAAAAATTAGCATGTTTTTCGGGACCCCATGAATATTACGATATAAATAAATTCCACCAGATTTTAAATAAATTATTTTGGATAATACTTGCCTATCCTACATACAAAATAGTTGGATACATGACAATAGGAGTAAACTTCGCTATACGTAGAGATGTACTTGAAAAAATGGATGGATTTGATACTTCAATAAGTTTTTACGGTGAGGACACAAACATAGCAAGAAGAGCAAATGAATACGGAAAAGCTAAACTGAGTCTAAATTTTGGAATACCAACATCAGGCAGAAGAATATCTGATCATGGAATATTTAAATCCTTATATGTCTATATTTTTAATTTTATTTCTGAAGTAGCATTACATAAACCAGTTACAAGTAACTATAAAGATGTAAGGTAATAATAAATATGAGGACAATTACACAAAATTGGATAGAAAAAATAAAAAATAAAGATTTTATTAAATCTGTAATCGTGTCTTTTATATTTTTATTTATAAGTATGGTTATAAATTTTTATGCTGGAACATACGCGACAGAGAGAGCAAGTCTTCCTGTGACTGATATTATTCTGAGTAATGTGCGTGTTTTTGATGTTGATGCTATTTTTAATTATGCACCAATTTTCCTAATAATTTTTGTTACAATTATATCTCTTTATGAACCAAAAAGAATCCCTTTTGTTGTAAAAAGTGTTGCTCTTTTCACTACCGTAAGATCGGTATTTATAAGCTTAACCCACATAGGACCCTTCCCCATCCAGGCGGCGATAGAAAGTGGAAATATTATAAACAAAATCACCTTTGGTGGTGATTTATTTTTCTCTGGACACACGGGCATACCTTTTCTGCTTGCTTTAATATTTTGGCAAAATAAAAATTTAAGATATTTCTTTTTAATCTATTCAGTCTTCATGGGTACTGTAGTTTTACTTGGACATTACCATTATTCCATAGATGTACTTGCTGCATTCTTTATAACCTATACAATATTTCATATCTCTTCTTATTTATTTAAAAAAGAAAAAGACTGGATGAAAAATAATTAAATAAAAAATAGCACTAGATGTGCTATTTTTTATTTGTATAAAATTTATAATTATTTCTTCATCAAGCTCGCAATACCTTCAAGAGCTTTTAAGGCTTCAACTGGTACCATATATACAACTGTATTACTCTGGTCTGAAGACATATCATTTATAGACTGCAAAGTTCTTAGATGTAATGCTCCCGGAGTTTTAGATAACATCTCGGCTGCTTTTGATATATTTTCAGATGCTGCTAGCTCGCCTTCTGAGTTTATAATAACTGCCCTTTTTTCTCTTTCAGCTTCAGCTTGTTTACCTATTGTTCTTTCCATATCAGGAGGAAGACTGACATCTTTTAATTCTACATTCTGAACTTTCAATCCCCATGCATCTGTTTCTTGATCAACGATTTCTCTTATTCTTTCTGCAATCTTATCTCTACTTGAAAGTAATTCATCTAGAGTAACTTCCCCTACAATATTTCTCATAGTAGTCTGAGCATACTGAGAGATAGCATATCTAAAATCTTCAACTTCTATTATAGCCTTATCTGCATCACTTACTTTATAGTAGATAACTGCATTTACCTTAACTGTAACATTATCTCTAGTGATAGCATTCTGGTCTGGAACATCTACAGCTTTTATTCGAATATCAACTTTTTGATAACTTTGAACAATGGGCCATACTATTCTCCATCCTGGTTCCATAAGAGAAGTAAACTTTCCAAGAGTAAACCTTACTCCTTTTTCATATTGATTTATTTGGCGAACACTTGTAATCACCAAAATAAAAATAGCTCCTAAAATTATTTGTATCATAAAAAATTATTTAAAATATTAATATACTTATATTATACTACTACAGAATAATATAGAAAAGAAAACAATTTAATGATTTTCATCTTCTTCGTTAGGCTTATCTCTGTGATTGTCCCTCCTGTTTTGATTTATTTTTAAACTTGTGTCAAAAAATATTTTTGCTTCCTTAGCAGAACTTTCTGAATCTAACAGAGAAGAATATGCATCTCCTAAATTCCCCTCTTTGTCTTTTTTATCTGCATCAGACAAAAAAGCTTTAGCTTGATCTATTGTCTTTTGGGTATCTTCAGCGACAAAATTTCTATCTCTTTTATTATCTAATTTACCTGAAACAACAGCCTGGTCTGTACTACCTATTAGAGACTCAACTTCTGTCTTTTTTACTTTGTATTTCTCTGTTTTATTATCTGATTGTTTGGCTTGGATATTTTTGATTTTATTAGCACTTATTCTGGCAGTATTTGAAAGAGTCAAATCTTCGTCTGTACTTAAATCTTCACCTTTTTTATTCTGGTTACTATTTTCATGTCTGGTTAAAATATCCAAAACTCTAGCGTGAGCATTCATTTCTGCTCGAAAATCAGTAGTTATCAGATCCGTATCTCCATTTAAATTTGAACTATTTACTTTACTTAAAGCATTATTTAAGGCTTCTGTGTGTTTAGACAGAAGCTTGTTTATTTTTTCTTCATTTTTTAAATCAAGCTTATTTTCACTTGCTAAAATTTCTGCCTCAACAAGCCTTTTGGATGCTAAACTACTTTCATGTTCTGCTTTAGCTTTTGAAGAAAACTTTAGTGCACCTTCTATCGGTTCAACAATGTTAACCTTTAGTGGATATAAAACACTATCTGGCAAACTCCCCTCTGAAGCAAAAACAATACCACTTCCAGAAAGAATAAATATTAAAGGTATTATCACATAATAAGCAAACCTGCTTCTATTAACCGAAAATACAAAAGAATAGGAAAACCAAGGGCTTTTAACAAGCTTTGATTCTACGGGAGAATTTAAAATATTATCATAAATACGCTTTTTCTCAACGTCTGTCATGACTATTTTTTTTATCTCACTTATTCCAATTTCTATTTTTTTATCTTTCATAAATTATTTTTTATTTACATCAATACTATATCCTGATATTTTTCTGAGTTCCGATATCCCCCTATTTATCCTAACTGATGCCGCATTCGCTGATATTCCAAGTATTTTCCCTATTTCTGGTGGCGACAAATCTTCAACGAACCGAAGATACAGTGGTTCTCTATATGAGATTTCAAGTTCATTTATTTTCTCAACAAGATATCTACCTTCTGCTTTTGATGAAGTATTATCTACATTTGTATTTTCATCTTCTATGTCATACCCACTCTCCTTCCCATCTAAAATCATTTTATCCAATGATAAACTTTTCTTTTTACGATACCAGTCAATAATCAAACGTCGAGCAATAGTAAATAAAAAGGCCTTACTGTTGAGGATATCTTTATCTGATTGTAGACTTTGCCATAAGCGTAGAAAGGTTTCTTGGGTTATATCTATGGCTTGTTCACGATTTGATACACGAAGCAAACAGAATCGGAATATTGCATCCGACTCATTTTTATATATTGCTTCAAATGTACTTTTTTTATCCTCTTTCATATATGTAGACGAAACTGCCATTAATTTCTTACATTATCTATATACTTAAAGTACAACAAATCAAAGAGAATGTCTATGTAAGAATACGAAGAGTAAATACGTCTACTCTATTGTGAGGTCGTATGATTAAGTATATACAAACTATTTAATCATATATTATTAATATTATAATTATAATCATTTTAATGTTCTGCTATGTATTGATTATTTAAATAATTAAACTAGTAATATCTTTTTTAAAGATAAAATACATAAAAATGATTTTATTTAATTGTATGAAAAATTATAAATCATCAATTACAGGTTCCCTAGTGGCTCTACTTATTCTAATATCTCCAATTTCAATTTTTGCTGAATCTAATAACAAAAATTCTAATGAAAATAAAATGGAACAAGTTCAAAAGAAAAATCAAAACAAAGAGCAAAGAGGCAATTTCTTTAAAAATGGATTTGCTAACTGGTTTAACAAAAGAATAAATAAAGTCCAAATAAATACAAATACCAATTTAACGCCTTCGATAGAAGGAGTAACAGCACCAACCGTTCTAAAAGCTGGAGAAGTTGGTACTTGGATAGTTAAAGCATCTGATCCTAAAAATGGATCTTTGAGTTATGCTGTTGATTGGGGTGATAAAAATATAGTTTCTAAGACACTATCATTACTGTCAACACAAACATTTGTTCAAACAGGAACATTTACACATACATACGGAGATAAAGGTGAGTACAGAATAATGTTTACTGTCAGTAATGAGGCAGGATTAAAAACAGTATCCTCTGTTACAGTTCATGTAACAGAATCACAGAATGTAACTGCTCCTGTCCTAAGCAACATAAATGTGACAGACGTTAAGAGTCACAAGGCGACTCTTAATTGGACAACCGACGTAAAGTCAAATACGATGGTTTGGATTAGCAAGACATCCCCTGTTGATACAAATCTGAATAACTATAATTCAAGAAAAGCTTTAGTTTTAAATCATAAAATTGAAGTAAAAAATCTTGAAGCAAATACAAAATATTATGTAATTGTTGGATCAATGAATACCGCAGGCACAACAAAATCTTCTGAAACCTCATTTACGACATTACCCGTAGCATACAGCAGTAATCCTGTTATAACGAGTCTATCTGGTCCTACAACAATAAAAACAGGAGAAACAGCCACAGTTACAGTTAATGCGTACAATCCAAATAATGAAGCACTAAGCTACTCTGTAAATTGGGGAGATGTTAGTGTTATTAATAGAAACGTGTTATTAGAAGTAAAAGAACCAATCTTCGTACAGACTGCAACATTTAGCCATGTATATAGTACAGTAGGTACATACACAGCTACATTTACAGCAGAGAATAGTAAAGGAGAGAAAACATCTTCATCAATGAAAATTGAAGTAACTCCTGTAGTTTTGGACACAACTGCTCCTACTATTTCAGCATTTGTAATACCTGAAACAGCTACAACTCTTGCTGTTAATATAACAACCCTTACTGCAAACGACGCAAACGGAGTCACCGGATACAAAATTACAGAAACCGCTACAGCTCCTTTGATTGGAGATACGGGATGGTCATCAACAGTACCAACTGTTTATACATTTGCAACTGCTGGATCTAAAACACTGTATGCATGGACAAAAGATGCTGCAGGAAATGTTTCCACTTCATTAAATGATTCAGTTGTCATTACTCTAGCTGATACAACAGCTCCAATAATAAGTGGAATCACAACAACTATTACAGGGTTAAATGCTACAGTAACATGGACAACAAATGAACCCGCTACATCTAATGTATTTTATTCTACAGGTACACCAGTAGATATAAATAATACAGCTACAACAAGAGTAAGCGATGGAACACTCGTCACAAACCATTCATTAAGTATTCCAAGTTTAACATCAAGTACTCTCTATCACTTTATAATAAAGTCTCTTGATAGTTCAAACAATATAGCCACTTCTAGTGAGTCTACATTCACAACTAACTAGAAATTACTAGAAAACGAAATCATAAAATAGCCGATAAAATAAATTCCTATCATTATTATAATGATAGGAATTTATTTTATCGGCTATTTTACTAACAAATTTGATAAAAATACACAATAAAAACAAAGTTATGTCTACGTAAGAAGATAAACATCTTATACGTCTACTTATAGGTAAGTCATGTATTAGCATATAGCAATATATGACATATATTATTAGTTAATAAATTATTAAAATGTATGAAAAAAATATTAAAATCAATTAGTTTAGTTTCCATTATGTTTTCATTATTAATGGTTGGATATCCTGGAAATATAGTACAGGCGACAAATTACACAGCAGTAGATGTGGCCAGTCATAATACTGCATCAGATTGTTGGATGATTATAAATGGCAATGTTTATAATCTAACAAGTTTTGTATCCACCCATTCAGGGGGAAGTGCTGTAATCATAGGACAATGTGGAAAAGATGGCACAGCGGTATTTAATAGTGGTCCGCATTCATCAACAACAATAAATGCTATCAGTTCTCTAATGTTAGGAACCCTAACAGCAACACCTACACCCACTCCCACTCCAACACCTACAACACTTACTTTAACTAGTGTAACTGTAGTTCCAACTAATCCTTCTGTTGCAATCGGAGGAACAACGGGGTTAACAGTAACACCCAAAGATCAAAACGGTGGAACAGTTAGCGGAACAACAGCAACATATTCATCAAGTAACACGGCTGTTGCCACAGTAGACAATAGTGGTACAGTAACAGGAATTTCATCAGGAACAGCAACTATTACAGTAACAGAAGTTAGCGGAAGTGTAACTGTATTAGGAACAACAAGCATAACTATCGCAACATTAAACCCAGTACTAACAAGTGTAACAATTACGCCAAGTTCTCCTATTGTAAAAGTTGGAAAAACACTGCAACTTATAACAACACCAAAGGATCAAAGTGGAATAATATTCAATGGATCAACTACAACATTTGCTTCAAATGATCACTTAGTAGCTACCATAAATAGTGAGACCGGATTAATAACAGGAGTATCCGCCGGAAGTGCGACAATAACAGCAACCACAGTAAGTGGAAGTATAATTCAAACAAATACTTTGACTGTAAATGTCACAACAAAGAATCCAAAATTAATTCTTGCAAACGTAACTATCGCACCTATCAATCCATCGCTAACTGCAGGAGGAACATTGCAACTTTCAGTTACAGCAACAGATCAAAATGGAACAATCATCAAAAAAAATAAGACAACTTTTGCTTCAAGCAATCATAATGTAGCTTTAGTAAATAATAAAGGTGGCTTAATAAAAGGAATTTCAGCTGGAACAAGTATCATAACTATTACTTCTTCATATAAAGGAACAATAATCACTAATAATGTAATAGTCACAGTTACAGGCACTGCACCAGGAGCACTATCAACACTGGCTAGTGTTTCAATCACTCCAAATACTTCCTCAATAGACATCGGAGGAGTGGTAAGCTTAAGTTCCATAAACAAAGATGCAAGTGGTGCTACACTATCAGGGGTAAAAACCAGATACATATCTAGTAATAGTGCTATTGCTAAGGTTGATAATGGAGGAAAAGTAACTGGAATATCATCTGGAACAACTACAATCACAGTGATATCATCACTGGAAAATATAACTGTAATGAACACAGCTAATATAACCGTGACATCAAATGTCATAACACCAACTCCAGTAATAACACCTCCAACAACTGTAAAAGAAAATGATAATGATAGCGATGATGATGATAGCAACGAGCAGATAAAAACATCTTCGAATTTAAGAAATAAAATTTTTAAATCAGAAAACAATAAAACTGAAAATCACGAAAGAAATGATGATTAAATAAATTATTAGACAAACGAGTTCAATAGTAAGACCAATAAAAACTACACATTGTATAAATGTGTAGTTTTTATTGGTCTTACTATTTAATCAATTCTTTCAGAATGGGATATATTCTCTCAGTAATCATACTATAGCCTATATCATTTGGATGAACAGCATCTGACATATACTTCATATTACCTATAAGTCCACTTAAAACATCTGAAACATAAGCGGTGTTATAAGTTTTTGATAATGAATTAAACTCTTTTTTAAATGGATCATCAATAACTCCTCCCCTAACTCCTAGCAATAAAACAATGGCACCGCGAGATTCTATATTTTCTATTAAGTAAGAAAGATTTTTTCTTGTTTCTTCAATCGGCAATTTCTTTAGATAATCATTTCCACCTAAAAGAAGAATCACAACCTTAGGATTATAATTATCAAGCTCATTTATACGAGAAACACCATCTCTGGTTGTATCACCTGAATGACCAAGATTGATTATAGGTTTTCCAATCTTTAAAGACAACAAAGAAACCATATCATTCCCTTTCGTAGAGCCAACACCTTCTATTAGGCTATCACCAAAAGCAATAATATCAGTTCCATTTGATGGATTGTTTTTTATTGGAGCTTTATATAAAAAATAATAAAAACATATTACTGCAATTATAAATACAACAATACCAATAATTATTTTTTTATATTTCACTTTTAATTAAAATTATTTTTTGAAAATAATAGATCCAGAGTCATAAGGAAGAAGCAATACAAGATTTCCATTTGCATCTACTATATATCGACTAGCTTTGCTTATCGCATCAGTATAAACCTTTTCTTGTGAACCATCACAATACATCATAGTACTAGCTAACGGGCCAACAGATATTATTCCATCACTAGCAATTTTATATTCTCCAAAAAAACCATTACAATCAGTTCTTCCAGACAAGTTTCCATCAGCTTTTAACTCCAAAGTAAAAACTCCAGGTTTTTTAGGAGAAACAACAGTATCATTATTCATAACTGTTTTATCCCAAATCCAAGAAATTCCTTGTACTGCCTTTATATCTCCACTTGGAGTACTACCAGCAGGAAGCTTACCTTTTGGTGTAGTATCAGTCACTCCAGGTATTACAGAGACGGTTACAGAATCTGATGAAGACTGTAAATCATTATTTTTCACATAAGAATTTTCTGTATTTATTTTTATCTCTGGTTCTTTATTTAATTTTCTTTCTACTAAAGCGACAAACATAGCAATCACCATAAGAATCAAAATCACCCATTTATATTTTTTAGCCATATATTTATATATTAATAATAATTTTAATCTTCTAATCTTTTACCCCACTGCCATTTTGGCTTCTCTCCTTTTTTATAACAAATAAAAATCAAAAAAGCTATCATGATAAAAACCACAACGAGGTTTTTTAACCATTCGTGATCATTTATCTTCTGAACTGAATAGATAAACACAATAATCCAAGCAAGCGTAAACAACCAACCTTCCCATGATGAAGGAGTCCAACCCCATCCATATAATTTTCTTTTAAACCATATTTTATTCATAATAATATTATACAATTTTATCTCTCAATTCTAAAGGGTAGAAACTTAATCTCTAATATGTTCTTATTTTAAAATCTACAAACTACACTCCACCTTAGAATAATATATCATCTTTGGGTCTCCTGATTTATCGGGGATCAACATTCCGTATTTCTCCTCTAGAGGCCAACGCATTTTAACTAAGGAATTTTCTCTCAATTGATATATCTCTATTTCAACATTTTTTGAGCCTTCTACTGTATACGAATAAAATAAATACAAAGTATTATCAAATATCGTTCCATCTAAAGTTCCATCATAACCGTTTGTCATATCAGGGCCGCTCTGGTTACCTTTTTTGTTACCTACAACAACATCACCTTCAATATTAAAAATCACACTTTCTTTTGAACTATAAGGTTCTGTGCTTGTAGCAACTTGATTGCGAGCAAAACAATATTTACCATCTCCTGGTACATATTTTTTTGCTATATTATTAGCAATTTGAGTATTAGACAGAAGAGCTCCCGTATTTATCTTTTCTTTTTGCACACCTAAAATAAAACCAACATAAAAAGTCAGGGCAAATACCACAACTGCCAATAATTTAGAATACCAAGTTACTTCATTCCATTTAACTTTTTTGATTTTCATAACTTTATTATACTACCATTCTTTTAGATTGTAACCGACCTTTTAAAAAAATAATAAAAGAGACTTTCTATGAAGCCTCTTTTATAAAAGTGCATATAATTTTGTACCAATTATTCATCAAACATAATGATAACGAACGCTTTGTGGGCCTTTTAAAGAGCTCCTGTCCAATCCAGATTAGTGTATATAATATATAAACTAATCTAAGGGATGAAATGCTCATATGTGGCAATGTTTTTAAAATATAAGTTCGTTTTTCTGCTCGTTAATAAAATGGTTAATTAAAATAATAAAGAACGACCTGCACTTATTATACGCAGAGTAATATAAAATTATCTCACAAAAAAACAACAAGGAATTACTTGTTGTTTTTATAAGTATTTAATAATTATTTTAAGTACGATTTTGACTCTTCTAAAATCGCAAAATCTCTAGGTGCTATATAAGAGATACAAACTAAAGAATGGGGGTTACTTTCAGACATAGCTTTTATTGCTTCATCATAAGTCATCCAGACAAGCTCTGAACCTCTCTCTTTTTCTTCATCTGTTAAATCCAACGAACCCTTATTACTAATAACCTTTGCAGTATAACAATACGAAGTGTGTTTCAATTGTGCTAGTTTTCTGTATTCAGCAATAGCACAAAATTCTTCTCCTATTTCAACATCGCAACCTATTTCTTCCTTACATTCTCTTTTTAGAGCAAGTGTTTTATCTTCCCCTTCCTCTATTCCTCCGCCTGGAAGTTTATAGTGATTTTCGTTCACAACATGAAGAAGAGCAATCTTGCCTTCATTATCTACAACCACAGCACGAACTGCTTCGCGTACTTTATAATTCGACACTTCTTCCTCTGTCGCATTTTCTGGATTTATTAATTTAAGATATTTCATGAGATTTTTATATCCCCCAATTTTTGAGCTGATATTTATCAGTAGATTCTTTAATACTAATCTGTTTTTTTATCTCTTCAATATCATTAATATCTAGCGGTTCAAAACCTTCATAAAATCCAGTATTTCTATCTGGTAAATACATACTTTCGGGCCAAGGTTGTTTAACCGCATTTGTTGCTCTACCAAAAATATGAACATGAAGAAATGGTTTTTTACCAACTTTGTAAGGCCAATTACCCATATCTTGATAATTAATTTTAATAACTGGAATACCTCTATTGTTCATAGCTATTTCAAAAGCTTCTCCAACTATCATAGTAAGTCTCATAAGTTCAATAGCAACGATAGGTTCTATTTTGGTTCTATCTGTTATTGATTCATCTTTAATCTTAATTCTAATATGACCTCCATCTGTACGAGATAAAAATGGTTGTTCGTGAGATTCAACTATGAAATTTTTTGTTTCAATTATTTTCATAATAAATTATTACTATAGTTTTTTTAATCCTTCAACTTCTTCTATTGCAAAATCTGTGCCATCTGAAATAACTTTTACATGACCAGCATTTTTAAAAGATCTAGGTGGTAAATCTTTAATTTTTGCATAACCAGTTATTGCTAAAAAATTTCTTATACAACCACCATGAGTAACAACCAGAACTTGTTTACCTATATTATCTAGTGCTATTCCTTTTATTTCTGGAATAAATCTATTCATTATTTCTTTATCACTTTCAACATCTGGAGAGATTTTAAAAGAATATTGTTGTTCGTCAGGCTGATTATGTTTTTCCTCAATAATTGACCCTAATGCCTTAGTAAATTCACTTGATAATAAACCTTCAAATCTTCCAAAAAACCTTTCCCTCAGAGCTGGTGATTTTATTATTTCTATATTTCTTTCACCTTTTATAATTTGAGCGGTATAAAATGCACGTAATGAATCTGAAGAATAAATTATGTCAAAATTAATATTTTTTAATTTATTCTTTGTATCTTCAGCTTGTTTGAGTCCCAATTCTGTCAACGGAGAATCAGATTGACCTTGAATAATATCACTAACATTCCACTGTGTTTCTCCATGACGAACAAAATACATAGTACAATAATTTTCTCTGTTTTCTTCTTTCATAATTTGATTATACTTCTTTAATTAAATTCCAACAAAATATCTCTAAAGTTTATAATTTTATTATTTTTGTCTATTTTAATCCCCTCTTTTTTATACAAAGCGAGTCTTTTTGCCTTGTGAATATCGTCAATCCAAACCTTACCATCAGCATATACAATACGATGAAATGGAATATTTTTTACTCCTGACATGTATGCCTTGCCGAGAATAGCAGTAATACTCTGGGAAGCCATAGGTCCTGCGCCTGCGGCACGGGCAATCCGCCCGTAAGTTGTGACCCTTCCAGGAGGAATATCAAGAGCTATTTTGATAACGCGATCAGAAAAAGTTATCATAAATTATTTGGAAAAAATATTATCAAATTCATTTGAATTGTATACAAGAGTCCCGAGTTCACCATATAAATAAGTTTTCCCTGCAAGAGTAATAGACGAACCAGAGACAACAGGGTCTGCTTTTGGTACTGATTGATTAAAACCTAGATTAAAAAGAGTTGCTACAACTTCTGGTTGTTGTGTTATGTTAAAACCTGAATTAGCCCATTGGTTTTCTATCTCTTTAATAAAAAGCGCGGTATAAAGATAAGAATAATAATGATTATGCTCATCAGTAAGTCGATTATAAAGTTCCGTGTCATGATCAACGCCAGCCGGATATGCGATAAGTGATGCTGCTTCTTCCCCTGGATAAAAAGGACTAGTTTTGTCATTTGCGTATGCTTCTATCTGCTTTGCGGTATCTTCTTTAATACCCGAAACCCCAAGAGAAAACTTTGAAAGTGATACTAATATCTTTAATGGTTCAAAATATTTTTTAAAGCTCTCCCTATTTGAAGTAAAAAATCGAACTTGTTCAGGTGAGATAGATGAAACCAACATAAGTGGTGAGATACCAACTTGTGTCGAAACTTTATTTATAACTGCTTCGTCTTTGGTAAAAGCATTTTTTAGTACATCCCATTGAACAGTTTCATTCCAAACACATTTTTTCTTTGCCTTATCTAAGCAATCTTGTACTGGTGGTGTTTTAGGAATATTAAGTGAACTATTACGGACAGCGTTAGATCCAGGAACATTAAAAATCCCAAATTGCATACCAACAAAAACAGCCGCAAATACAAAGCCTATCAAAGCAAAAACATAAATAACTATTTTAAATAT
>Ga0302292_1001291_pt1 | contig 16322 bp, 14 predicted proteins | sample III_Fen_N2_1_FD_194553 | JGI IMG/M metagenome (GOLD analysis project Ga0302292, IMG submission 194553) | Peat permafrost microbial communities from Stordalen Mire near Abisko, Sweden - III_Fen_N2_1 | ecosystem: Environmental > Terrestrial > Soil > Wetlands > Permafrost | place: Sweden: Abisko...
GCATTGTTGTTGTAGCAAGTGGTGTTCACGACCCTGCACAATTTAAAGGTATTCCTTCTTTTGCTACCGTTCCGGTTCCTTCTTGGAATGAAACAGCAGAATTAGCAAAAGGGAACCTTGGGTCGGAAGCTAAAAATGATGATGAAGTAACAGATATGGGACGCAGATATTCTACTTCAAAGCTTGCCAGTATTTATTTCACCTACGGATTAGCAGCCCGATTACCTGAAGGAATTACTGTTAATGCATTTGACCCCGGATTAATGCCGGGAACGGGGCTTGCCCGGGAATATTCGCCCGTAATGCGGTTTATGTGGTATTATATTATGCCGAATATATTGCCTTTAATGCGGTGGCTGGTGGTTAAAAATGTTCATTCACCCAAAGATTCAGGTGCTGCACTGGCAAGGCTTGTTACAGATACTGGATTGGCTGATACCAATGGGAAATACTTTGAGGGTTTGAAAGAGATTCGTTCATCCGAAGATTCTTATGATGTAAATTGTGCCGATGAATTTTGGAAAGGCAGTGCCTTGCTTACAGGGTTTACTGAGTCATCTGTTTAAAATTATGTCATCTTAATTAAATCACATTGGAATGAAGGTATTCATTTTTTAAATTTTTAACCTTACAATATGGCAACACCGAAACTCATAAAAATAAATACAATATCAGAAGTACATCAATTTTTAGGATTGCATAAACCTGAAAATCCACTCATAAGTATTGTGAATTATGCCGAGTTTCCCTCATAAATAATACTCTGAGCGGTCTCCAAGACTCAGCGATGAGTCGGAGTTGAGCGGAAGCGCTGCAAGGAAATGCAGATGTAAGCTTCCCAAATAATTAAAAAAAGTCACTGCTTTGTGAGAAGACCCCTGATGTATTTGTTTAATTGCTTTATTTAAAGCCGATTAATTATTGCTTACATCCGTATTCTGCTGCTGGGATTGCTGTTGTTTGTCGTATATGTAATCCAGTTTGGCCTGAGCCAAATGAATTTCGTTAAGCAGTTGGGTGATGTCGCTGAGTATGACGGAAAGTTCAGATGCCGACTTCATGACTGCCTTTTCATTTGGGGTAAGGCGGTAGGCCTTTTGAGTACCTCCCATAAGTGAAATCGTAACAGGGTCATTTGCATGCATCAGAATAAAATTTATTATTCCATTTTCGGCTTTACGGTTAAAGTGCACGCTTTCGTAATGTGTACCGTTATCCTGAAAGGCGTAATTTAAAGCGCCGTCTCTGGGCACCTTTAAACTTTCCACATAACTCCCGTCTTTTGATGTAGCGCGAACACAGTCATGATTAATTGCCCGGTTTCCGCTGTAAAAGCTGGTGAGAATCAGATTCCCCTTTTCATCAACTTTTGTCTGAAGGTAAGTACGTGAATAATTATTTTCATGTATTTGGGATTTATGGACATAATTCCCAACGGTTTCATATTCGGTATCTTTAATGAACGAGAAACTCTTTTGTGCCTCCGGCAATTCGTCTTGCCTTACTTTTAGCATACTGTCACAAAAAGACAATGTCCGTTTTTGTTCAGCAAAGTTTACTTCACGCATCACACTTATTCCCTCACGAATTTTAGCAAAGTTCTTCGGGAATTTAAGCTGGATACTGTCTAAATAAGTTTTTGCTTTTTGAAACTGTTCAACTTTTAAGAGTTCCTTGGCTTTATTTATATATTCGTCCGGCTGGGCACCTTTCTCCAATGAACAAGATACGAGTAATCCAGTTATGCTAAGAAACAAATAGAAAGAAAAGAAACGGCTGACCATATTCCCGGAATATCTTTTATGTAGAACAAAAGTACTGCATTCCCAGGAAAATAATATACTTTTGTCTCATAATAGATGGGAACAATTGTGAATTTAAGTGAAAAACTGAAAGATAGTGTATTTGGGACTATATCCGAAGCTGCCGATGAGTTACGTGTTGATTGTTATGTGATTGGTGGTTATGTACGGGATATTTTCCTAAAAAGGCAATCCAAAGATATTGATATTGTCACGGTAGGCAGTGGCATTGATTTAGCCAGGCAAGTAGCCAAGAAACTGGGAAGGGGCAACTATGTCTCTGTCTTTAAAAACTTCGGCACGGCTCAGGTACATTGTAAAGATTTGGATATAGAGTTTGTAGGAGCACGCCGTGAGTCGTACCGGCAGGATTCCCGCAAACCTGTCGTGGAGAACGGTACGCTTTCGGATGATCAGAAGCGACGTGATTTCACAATCAATGCTTTGGCTATTTGTCTAAATAAAGAAAAATTTGGAGTGTTGGTTGATCCGTTCAATGGGTTGGAGGATATGCGGGATATGCTTCTTCGTACGCCGCTTGATCCCGATGTTACGTTCAGTGATGACCCTTTGCGTATGATGCGGGCAATTCGTTTTGCCTGTCAGCTCGATTTTGACATCGTGCCGGAGACTTTCGATGCGATTGAAAGAAACAAAGACCGCATATCCATCATTTCCAAAGAGCGGATTGCTGATGAACTAAATAAAATGATTGGTTCACGAAAACCGTCAATTGGTTTTCGGCTTTTGGACGCATGTGGCTTGCTGAAATTGATCTTACCGGAACTTTCAGCACTGAAGGGTGTGGAGACGAAAGAAGGAATCGGGCATAAAGACAATTTTCACCATACACTTGATGTTCTGGATAATTTGGCCAAAAATAGTGATAATATCTGGTTGCGCTGGGCTGCAGTTTTTCATGATATTGGGAAATCTGCTGCAAAGAAATGGGATCCGAAGCTTGGCTGGACTTTTCACAATCATGATTTTATAGGTGAAAAGATGATACCTGATTTGTTTCGCAGGATGAAACTACCGATGAATGAAAAGATGAAGTATGTTCAGAAATTGGTGGGTTTGCACATGCGCCCGATTGTTTTGAGTGAGGAGATCATCACTGATTCGGCTATCCGCCGTTTGCTTTTTGATGCAGGTGATGACATTGAGGATTTAATGAAACTTAGTGAAGCCGATATTACCTCCAAAAACAAAGAAAAGGTACGTCGTTTTTTGGAAAACTTCCAGCTTGTTCGCGGGAAATTGCGGGAAATAGAAGATAAAGACCGTGTCCGGAATATGCAGCCTCCTGTTAGTGGTGAATTGATCATGAAAACATTCGGACTTAAACCTTGCCGGGAAGTCGGAATGTTAAAGTCGGCCATTAAAGAGGCTATCCTGGACGGACTCATTCCAAATGAGTTTGATGCTGCCTATTCATTCATGCTGGAACGTGCCGGTAAAATGGGACTTAGAGCTATCGATGTTCGGGACGCAACAAATCGTTAATGGTCTTGACCGGGTTAAAAGTGGTGAGCGGAACTTCTACGAAGACCGTGTTCCAGTCTGACATCGAGCCATTCCACAATCCGGGTAACTCCAATGCTTTTAATTCTTTACCGTTTTTGGATTTTATGGAAATAAATCCGGTTTGCGGGTCAACGAATTTTGTTAAGTCAAATTTCTCACCTTTATAGTCTTTTAAACTACAGACCATATCTACCGGATTAAAATGTGTTCCCTGATTGAACATGATGCTCATTTCCGGATCATTTAAATCTATCTGTGAACTTTCCAAAATCTGTAATGAAATTGTTCCGTCCTGGTTGTAGGCCAGAAATGGACCGCCTCCCGGTTCTCCCGCGTTTTTGACCATACCACACACACGGATAGGCCGGTTTAGCTTGTGCTTCAGGTAAAGAGCCAGTTCGCTGTCTTCCAGAATTTTTGTTTCAGGATTACGCAGACAAAGCTGGGCTTGCAGAAAGTGAATAATTTCTAAAAGCTTTTCGTGGTCATATTTGCCGCTTTCGATAATTTCAATGTACTCAAATATTTGTTTTTGAAGAGAAACAAGTATGCCTGCAAGCAACTTCTTATATCTTACGGTGATGCCTTTTAAACTGTCGGGCACTACATTGTCAATATTTTTTACAAAGACAATATCACCGTCAAGGTCGTTTAAATTTTCAATTAATGCTCCGTGACCGCCTGGCCTGAAAACAAGTTTTCCCTTGTCATCGCGAAAGGGCTCGTTGTTGATATCCGCAGCAATGGTATCCGTATTTGATTTCTGTTCGGAGAAGCCAATGTTGAAGTGAACGCCGAAAGCTTTTTCTACGGTAAGGGCAGATACGGAAATTTCAGCTTCAAAAAGTGCACGATGTTCAGGAGAAACTGTGAAATGCACATTTACATTGCCATCAGCATCTGAAGCATACAGGGCTCCTTCCGCAAGATGTTCCACGACAGCCTTGCGAGAACCTTCCGGATAAGCGTGAAATAGAAGCAATCCCTTGGGTAATGCCCCGTAATTTAAACCTTCGGGCATTAAAAGGTTTCGAACAATTGTTGTATAATTTCCTTCTTCAACCAGTTGATTGATCGTTTTGGAGGTGTTTTTTAGACAGGCTTTTTCCAACTCGGAAGCAAAAGCAAACTGACGAATGTGCTGGAAAAAATTGATTTCGAATTTTGTTTCGGGTTTACCTGTCTGACTATCTATAAAGCCGAAAAGGTCTTTGAACATCCGGCTGGCTGCTCCTGAAGCCGGGACAAACTTGAAAACTTTGCCATTTCCTTTTAAATAAGTTTCCCAAATGCTTATATACTGATTCTCTTCTTCCGTGTTCAGATGCATAATGCCCTTTTCCACAGTGGCTGACCCATAAAGTTTTAAAAAAGGAAAACCGCTTGCGAAATATGAAAGTTGTGTTTCAATTTGCTGAGGCGTGATTCCTTTTTTCTGGATTTGGGCAAGATCTTCTGGTGTAAACATAGGTAGCATAATATCCGGGATTTTTGTATTCAGCAAAGGTAAAAAACTTGTACATAAAAAATAGACAGTTGTGTTTAATTTCTTTCTTAAAATCCGTACTTTTACACTACAAACACAAATACAAACGCTATGTCTTTTTCAGATGAAGAACGTGTTCGATTACTAAAACTCTACCGGAATTTATTGCGGTTGGTGTGGGATAATACGACACCCAGGCAGATCAAACAAGTTAGGAATATTCTGACTGATGCAGTTCAAGCCGGTGCTTTTCAGCGAACAATTCCTGAAATAAATCCAGTCATTCGAAATTTGAATACGGCTTTGATTGTCGCTAACGAAATAGGCTTGCGCCATTCTTCTATTATATGCACTTTGCTTTATGACCTGGTCATTTCAAAACAATATTCGGTTGAAGAAGCAGAGCAGACATTTGGTCCTTCAATCGGGGGAATCTTAAGGGGTCTTGCAAAGGTCAATGAATTATACGACAGGAATACGGCCATTGAAACCGAAAACTTCCGTAATTTATTTCTTTCATTCGCTCAGGACGGACGGGTTATTCTAATTCTGATTGCGGATCGTTTGAACACCATGCGTGTGCTTAAATATTATCCGGAAGAGGATCGTCTGAAAATTGCACGGGAGGCTTCTTATTTGTTTGCTCCATTGGCTCACCGCATGGGCCTTTATTCCATCAAGACTCAATTGGAAGATCTTTCCATGAAGTTTACCCAGGCGGCTATTTATGCTGAAATTGCACGAAAGCTTGATGAGACAAAGGTTTCCCGTGAAGCGTATATCCGCAATTTTATTGAACCTATCCGGGAACGTCTGGAGACAATGACCGACCTGAAGTTTGAAATAAAGGGACGCACTAAATCAATTAGTTCCATTTGGAATAAACTTAAAAAACAAAAGATACCTTTCGAGGATATCTATGATCTTTTTGCAATCCGCATTATTGTTGATATAGAAAAAGAAAAAGAGAAATCTGCATGCTGGCAGGTCTATTCTATTATCACAGATATGCATACTCCTAATACGGCACGTTTGAAAGATTGGCTTTCCATCCCGAAGAGCAATGGGTATGAATCTCTCCATATTACTGTTATGGGGCAGGAGGGCAAATGGGTGGAAGTTCAGATCCGTTCCCGCAGAATGGATGAAATTGCCGAAAGTGGTTTGGCTGCCCACTGGAAATACAAAGGTCTTAAAAGTGAAACAGGACTGGATGAAATGCTTACACGTATCCGTGAGGTTCTTGAGAGTCAGGATATAAGTGCTGCCAAGCTAATGGATAATTTTAAGATGAACCTCTATGAGGATGAAATCTATGTGTTTTCTCCGAAAGGTGAATTATATAAACTCCCCAAGGGTGCCACGGTGCTTGATTTTGCCTATGGCATTCATTCAAGTCTGGGTAATAAATGTGTGGGAGCAAAGGTGGATGGGAAAAATGTTCCTATCCGGTATTTGCTTAAAAATGGTGATCAGGTAGAAATCCAATCTGGTGTCAATCAGACGCCGAAACAAGATTGGATAAATTATGTAGTTACAGCCAAGGCACGTAGCAAGATTCGCCAGACCCTCAAAGAGGCAGCACTCAAAGAAGCGGATTTTGGCAAGGAAAGTTTGCGCCGTCGTATGAAAAACCGTAAAATCGAATACGATGAAGGTTTATTGATGCGTGTTATTAAGAAACTGAAATATAAGACAGTAACAGATTTCTATGCTGAGATTGGTTCAGAACGTCTGGATGTTAATCAGGTGCTTGATTCTTATCTTGATTTGGAACGTTCTGAAAAAGCGGGTTCTGAAACTTATGAGGTTCGTTCTGCTGAGAATTTTGTAGTTGAATCGCCTGAGGAATTAGGAAAAAACAAAGAAGATATTTTGCTTATTGATCAGCAACTTAAAGGCATAGATTTTAAGCTCGCAAAATGTTGCAATCCTATTTATGGAGATGAAGTTTTCGGTTTTGTTTCGGCGATGGGTGGTATTAAGATCCACCGTGTGGACTGTCCGAACGCTCCGCAGATGATGGAACGTTTTGGATATCGTATTGTTAAAGCCAAATGGGCAGGAAAAGCAGAAGGTACAAATTATTCTACGACGCTTCAGATTGTCGGGAATGATGATATTGGAATTGTGACGAACATTACATCTATGATTTCCAAAGAACCAGGCGTGAGTGTGCGTGCTATCAACATTGATTCGAATGATGGTTTGTTCCGCGGACATTTGACTGTTAATGTAAGTGATATCCGTCAACTTAATTCATTAATAAAGAAAATCAAGACGCTCAAGGGTGTCAAGCAGGTAACCAGAGCTCTTTAAGTCGATTTAATTGTCGCTTCCGGAATTCTTTTTAAGAAAGCTTGTCTTTGATCTTCCGGGTATTTTTCAATAGCATAACGGAGCATGGTCCGTGGCATTTTCCGGTAGCGGTTGTTTTCAGCCAGAAATTCTGTTTCGGCATTTTGATTGCGTTTCCCGACTTCTCTTAACATCCAGCCAACTGCTTTGTGAATAAGATCGTGAGGATGGTTGAGCAATATCTTTGCTATTTCAAAGGTGTCTTTAAAATCACCTTTGCGCAGAAAATAGAAGGTTGAGATAATGGAAATACGTTGTTCCCATAAGTTGGAACTGTATGCAAAATCATAAAGTTGCTTCCTGTCTTTGTCCAAAAGCCATGCGCCAACAACCTGAGGACAGGTTAAGTCCACTAAATCCCAGTTGTTAAAACGCTTTGCCTGACCGATATAAAAGTTATAGCAGCGTTCTTTATCTGACTGATCCGCCATTTTATAATTTTCCACGAGTAACAGTGCTCCGGCCATGCGTACTTCATGGACGGGGTCGGCAATCAGTAAACCTATTTCAGCCAAAGGTAAATTCCGGTATCTTTTTACAATTTCTCTGGTATGTGGCACCTGAATGCCCCAAAAAATATCACCTTCTCCATATTGACCTGGACCAGTCTTGAAAAAACGTTGCAGAATCTGTGCTTTATCGGGGTTTGCTATATGATTGATATCTTTTCTGACTTCTTCTGCTGTCATTGTTATTTAATTTGTTCAAAGATTTTTTGTTTGGCAAATATACAAAATATACGATTGTCTGCTGAATTATCAACTTTTGAAAATGTCTCAGGATTTAAACAAATTACCAGACAACTTTTTGTCTATTTCCGACATTTTGATAAAAAGTAGTTTTGATTTGTTAAGGAATGTATATATCTTTGAAGCAGATAAACACATCTGATTTATGAAATAACCTTAAATGCGTATTAAATGAAAAAAGCAGTTTTTCTAATGCTTGTGTTGACTGTATTTTTGACAATTAATTCATTTGCCGCTAAACCACCTCTTGTTTATGACGTTGAGAATACGGGTGCAAAATTCGGGAAACCAGTTTTGCCTACTATCGACAAACTTCCTGTTGTTGAACCTTTGACAGATCCTTTTATGTGGTCAGCCACAAACCCCAGAACATGGACTAATGCCGCGAAAGCCCGCTCTACCAGATTCAAGGACTGGAGTAAACGCCGTTCGGAAATCGGCTGGGAGATCGAAAATTATGAAATAGGAGTAAAGCCTGTTCGCCCTGACACTATTACTGCCACTTATTCAGGGGGGGTGCTTACGGTAAATGTAACAAAGAATGGAAAAACACTTACGCTCTCTGCCGTAGTAAAACTCCCGTCAGGGAAAGGTCCTTTTCCGGCAATAATCGGTATAAACAGTGGTTCCGGCAGTCTCCCGTCTTCCATCTTTAGCAGTCGTAATATTGTACAAATCGCATATATGCATAATCAGGTAGTTACATATGGTTCAAAGAATCCATCCGATCCTTATTACAAACTTTATCCCGATCTTTTTTATACCGGTCAATACAGTTCGTGGGCCTGGGGTATCAGTCGTATTATTGATGGCCTGGAGTTGGTTCAGTCAAGTCTTCCTGTCGATTTAAAGCATATAGCGGTATCTGGTTGTTCCTATGCCGGTAAGATGGCTCTTTTTGCCGGGGCGTTTGATGAGCGTATTGCACTTACCATTGCACAGGAACCTGGTGGCGGTGGTGCTGCATCCTGGCGCGTATCCCAGACTTTGGGGAAGGTGGAGAAACTTGGTGCAACAGATCATAAATGGTTTATGGAAAGTATGTTCAAATTTGCCGATGACAATGTTTCGAAACTCCCATGTGACCATCATGAATTATGTGCTATGATAGCACCCCGTGCGTTATTGATTTTTGGTAATCCTGATTATACGTGGTTGGCCGATTCGTCTTGTTATGTATCTTGTATGGCAGCACGTGAGGTTTGGAAAACTTTTGGGATTGAAGACAGAATGGGTTTTTCAATTATGGGCGGACACTCACACTGTGCTCTTCCTGTTGCCCAGTACCCGGAGTTGGAAGCATTTGTGGATAAATTCCTTCTTGGAAAAAAAGATGCAAATACGCTTGTTATGAATAGTCCATACAAGGCTATTGATTATCTTCGCTGGATTAAATGGTGGGGAACAAACAAGCCTCAATTTCCAATAACAAACCCAAATTAAAATGAATCACATTAATTTTTTATTTAAATAAATATAAATATGAAAAGAAATGTTTTAGCCATTATTGTTGTTTTTTCCTGTTTTTTTACCTGTTATGCACAAAATGCTGGTAAACAATGGACCGATCTGAATTATGCCGATGATGGCAAAGTGTATCATAATCTGGATATTCATTTGCCTAATGTGGAAAAACCTTCTTACAAGGCTATAATTGTCATATACGGCAGTGCCTGGTTTTCTAATAACATGAAACAGATGGGTTTCCAATCCCTGGGAAAGCCTTTGATTGAAAGTGGTTTTGCCGTTATTGCAATCAATCACAGGTCAAGTTCCGACGCAATTTATCCAGCTCAAATAAATGATGTTAAAGCAGCAATACGCTTTATAAGGGCAAATGCCAGTAAATATAAAATTGATGCATCATTTATTGGCATTACGGGATTCTCTTCGGGAGGGCACCTCGCTTCTTTAGCAGGGACAACAAACAATGTTAAAAAATTTACCGTAGGGCAAAAAACTGTTGATATTGAAGGAAATGTTGGACCTTATACCTCAACCAGTAGTTCTGTCAATGCGGTGGTCGATTGGTTTGGCCCTATTGACATGAGCCGTATGAAGGATTGCAATAAGTGCAACGATGACAAGTCTCCTGAAGCCGCTTTAATCAAAGGTAATCCGGCTGATAACCTTGACATGATTGCTCTTCTTAACCCAATTACTTTCATTAACAAAAAAGGCCCGCAATTTTTAGTAATTCATGGAGAGGCTGACAATGTGGTACCTCATTGCCAAAGCGAGTTTTTTTCCAATGCATTGAAAGAAAAAGGCTTGTTGAGTGAATTTATATCTGTCCCTGGAGGTCAGCATGGAGCGGTTACGTTCAATGAGAATACTTTTAAGAAGATGGCTGATTTCTTTTTGAAAGAAGCTGGGAAAAAATAGACTTAACTTGTAAAAGGGTAATTGCCATGCTCCAATAAATTAACGAATTGTTTCCTGTTTTATCAGTCTATGATTGTGATGAAGTAATTATGGCATATATAATTAAAGATTGTACGGAGGAACAATTACCGGAGATTATGGCTATATTTAATGATGTGATTGTTAATTCAACGGCATTATATGAATATAAACCTCGAACAGCAAGCTCAATGCAAAGTTGGTATGCAGCCAAAAGAAAGGGCAATTATCCAATAATCGGAGCATTTGATAATAACGGTGTTCTTTTGGGTTTTGCTTCTTTCGGCTCTTTCAGAGATTATCCTGCCTTCAAGTATACTGTTGAACATTCGATATATATTAAGTCGGACGCAAGGAGGCAGGGTTTGGGCAAAATTTTATTGAAGAAGATTATTGAAAATGCTGAAGCTCAGGGCTATCATATTCTGGTCGCTGCGATTGACAAACTAAACATGCAAAGCATAAAATTTCATGAGAGGGCAGGATTTATATATTGTGGGGAAATAAAGGAGTCTGGATATAAATTTGGGAAATGGCTTGATCTGGTATTCTATGAGCTGATTTTAAAAACACCTATATAATCTGGGAAAAGAAAAATAGTAATACCCTATGTATTATTTTGATATTCAAATATTATCAATATGAACAAAACCTTTTTTTATTTGCCAATTACATTAATAGCACTTACAAATAGTGGTGGAAATGTATTGGCTCAGATTTCAAGCCAAGGTTTGGATATTTCAAATATAGATAAGTCTGTTGCTCCGGGAACTGATTTCTACCGTTACGCAACAGGAGGGTGGCAGGACGCCAATCCGATTCCTGATGAGTTTTCCAGATATGGCTCTTTTGATAAATTGCAAGAGAACAATCAAAAGCAAATCAAGGATCTGATCTCAGAACTTAGTCAAAAGAGACTGGAACAAGGTTCACCAGGTCAGAAAATAGGCGATTTGTATAAAATGGGATTGGATAGTGTTAAGTTGAATGCTGATGGGGCTGCTCCTCTAAAAAAGCAATTGGCATATATTAATGGTGTTTCGTCCAGAAGTGATATTATTAAGCTGGTTGCTGAAATTCGCCGGTATGCATCTGATCCTTTTTTTGGAATATATGTCGGAGCGGATGATAAAAACAGCTCGGTCAATATTCTACAGATTAGTCAGGCTGGACTTGGTTTGGGAGACCGTGATTACTACGTTCAAAAGGATAAGCAATCTAAAAAACTTCTTGAAGACTATGCCAAATTGATTCGAAAACAATTTGTGAATGCAGGTTACCGTCTTGCTGATGCAAAAAAAGCATCGGATGCGGTCTTGAAGATTGAGAATTCTTTGGCTATTGCACATTTTAAGAAAGAAGAGACGAGGATTCCCGAATTGAATTACCACAAATTGACGGTGAGTCAACTGAACGATTCTGTTGCAAAGTTCGATTGGACTTTGTTTTTTGAAACAGCAGGACTGCAGTCTGTAAAAGATTTGAATGTTGCTCAGGTAAAACCTTTGGCTGCTGCTGTTCATATCATTGAAACAAGCCCAATACCTGAACTGAAATATTATCTGTCATGGTGTGTTATTAATTCAGCTTCAAAATATTTGAGTGATAACTTTGTAAATGCTGATTTTGAATTTTTTGGGCAGGAACTAAGTGGGGCAAAAGTTCTTCAACCTCGTTGGAAACGTACACTTAGTGCAGTCGACAAGGCTCTTGGAGAAGAAGTTGGACAGCTTTATGTGGCAAAATATTTTCCAGCTCAGTATAAGGAGCGCATGCTTAAGCTGGTCAATAATTTGGTGCTTTCCTTGAGTGAACGTATAAATGGATTGGAATGGATGAGTCAAGAGACAAAACTAAAGGCTCAGGACAAACTGAACGCTTTTATAATAAAGGTTGGGTATCCTGACAAATGGAGGGACTACTCATTACTGGAAATCAAGAATGACAGCTATTGGGCAAATTTGGTTCGTTCTTCAGAGTTTGACTATAACTATAATATAGGTAAGCTTGGAAAGCCTGTTGACAAATCAGAATGGCTGATGACTCCACAAACAGTCAATGCTTATTATCAGCCGACAACAAATGAAATTTGTTTTCCAGCCGGAATACTTCAGCCACCTTTCTTTGATATGGATGCGGATGATGCTGTAAACTATGGTGCAATCGGGGTCGTTATTGGCCATGAGATGACTCATGGATTTGATGATCAGGGCCGTAAATATGATAAAAACGGAAATATGACAGATTGGTGGACAACAGAAGATGCTGTACAGTTTGAAAAACGTGCCAAAGTTTTGGCGGATTATTTCAGCAGTATTCTTGTTGCGAAAAATGTTCATGGAAACGGTGTCTATACGTTGGGTGAAAATATTGCCGATCATGGTGGTCTGCAAGTTTCTTACAATGCATTTATGAAAACGGAAGAGGGAAAGTCTGGTGTCAAAATTGATGCGTTTACCCCTCAGCAACGTTTCTTCCTTTCTTTTGCAAACGTTTGGGCTGGTAATATTCGTGAGGCAGAAATTATTCGTAGAACAAAAATGGATCCTCATGCCCTTGGAAAATGGCGGGTAGATGGAGCTTTACCGCATATTTCTGCCTGGTATAATGCCTTTCATATTACAGCTAATGACCCTATTTATTTACCGGAGGAAAAACGGGCATCAATCTGGTAATGTTTGTGTTAAATCACCTGTTAAGTTTGGATGTGCTCACATCTCATTGATTTGTGCATTTATTTTCGTTAATTGAGGAAAAATTTCTTCAATTAACGATGCTCCTTCATATAATTTTCTACCTTTGTGTGTTTTTTAAAAAAAATAATTAAAAACAGGGCGAAAACAGTATACTATCTGATTTTACTTTGATTATCAGTGTTTTGGATAATATTTTTTGTCCCAAACGACATTTATAAAAAAATTAATCTTATGAAACTATCTCGTATTGAGCATTTAGGAATTGCCGTTAATAGCTTGGATGAAGCTATTCCATTTTTTGAAAACGTACTTGGATTAAAGTGCTATGCTATTGAAGAAGTTGCAGAACAAAAAGTCAGAACGGCTTTTTTTAAAATTGGTGAAACTGAAACCAAAATTGAATTACTTGAATCTACTGATCCTGATGGAGCTATAGCAAAGTTTATTGAAAAACGCGGACAGGGTCTTCAACATGTTGCTTTTGCTGTTGAAGGACTTCAACAGGTATTGGATCTTACAGCTGAAAAAGGAGTTAAGTTACTGGATAAAACTCCAAGAAAAGGCGCTGAAGGTTTAAACATTGCATTTCTACATCCAAAATCCACTTGTGGCGTGCTAATGGAATTATGTGAAAATCCTAACAAATAATCTTAATACCTTTTGAAATGAGTACACAACTGGAAAAAGTAAAAGAATTAATAGAACTCCGGGTTCAAGCTCGTCTTGGTGGTGGAGAAAAAGCCATCCAAAAACAGCATGACAAAGGTAAATATACAGCACGCGAACGTATAGCCATGTTGCTCGATGAGAACAGCTTCGAAGAATTCGATATGTTTGTTAAGCATCGATGCACGAATTTTGGACAAGATAAAAAACATTTTTTGGGAGATGGTGTTGTTACTGGTTACGGGACTATTGACGGCCGTTTGGTTTATGTTTTTGCACAAGATTTTACAGTCTTTGGAGGATCTTTATCCGAAACAATGGCGTTAAAGATTTGCAAGGTAATGGATCAGGCTATGAAAATGGGTGCTCCTGTTATCGGTATCAATGATTCGGGTGGTGCCCGTATTCAGGAAGGTATCAATGCGTTGGCAGGCTATGCTGAAATTTTTCAGCGTAACATTCTGGCTTCCGGTGTTATACCTCAGATCTCCGGTATATTTGGTCCTTGCGCCGGTGGTGCTGTCTATTCTCCTGCATTGACGGACTTTACCATTATGACAAAAGGAACTTCCTATATGTTTCTGACGGGCCCGAAAGTGGTTAAGACGGTAACGGGCGAAGATGTAACCCAGGAACAATTGGGTGGTGCATCTGTACATGCCAGTAAATCAGGTGTTACCCATTTTGCAGTTGAAAGTGAAGAAGACGGTCTGAAGTTGATCCGTAAAATGCTTGGTTTTATTCCTCAGAATAATCTGGAAGAAACGCCCCGGATTGAATGTCATGATCCGATTGATCGCCTGGAAGATTCGTTAAATGAAATCATTCCTGATAATCCAAACAGACCGTACGACATGTTTGAGGTTATTGGAGCTATAATTGACAATGGAGAATTCCTTGAAGTTCATAAGGATTATGCCAAAAATATCATAATCGGATTTGCACGTTTTAATGGAGAATCTGTTGGAATCGTTGCAAATCAGCCTAAAATGCTGGCTGGTGTACTTGATAGCAATGCTGCCCGAAAAGCTGCACGGTTTGTGCGTTTTTGTGACTGCTTTAACATTCCTTTGGTTTCTTTGGTTGATGTCCCAGGTTTTTTACCAGGTACAGGACAGGAATACGGCGGTGTAATTTTACACGGTGCAAAATTGCTTTATGCATATGGAGAAGCTACTGTTCCAAAGGTGACAGTTACTTTACGAAAATCTTATGGCGGTGCTCATATTGTAATGAGTTGCAAACAATTGCGTGGAGATATTAATTATGCGTGGCCTACGGCTGAAATAGCTGTTATGGGTGCGTCGGGTGCTGTTGAAGTTTTATATACGAAGGATATTAAAGCTGCAGAAGATCCAGCCGCCGTAATTGCTGCAAAAGAAGCTGAATATATTGAAGCATTTCAGAATCCTTATAAAGCTGCCCAATATGGTTATATCGATGATGTGATCGAACCACGTAACACACGTTTCCGCATCATCCGTGCTTTGGAACAGCTGTCAACCAAGAAATTGACTAATCCGGCTAAAAAACATGGAAATATTCCTTTGTAACTATGAAGAAACGAATTAATAGTTTTGTTTTTATTTTTTAAATTGTTTACGAATATGTCAAGTAGATCTGCTGAAAATAGAAAAGCTAAATTGATAGAAGTAAAGGCCAGTGAGCCAGAGCATATTTCTGGAGAAGTATATGCTGCTATCTCTATGGCTCTTTATGAGTTGAACAATGAAGCACACGATATTGAGCATGCGGTGTTAACTATTAAACGTGCCCGGTGTCCATATTCTCCATGGAGTTCCAAAATATACGGGATGCGACAGTTGCCGGGGAAATAAAAGATATCCAATAATGAAACATGTAATCAAGATTTGCTTATTAAAGGAGATATTGATTGTTTTATGCTGAATAAATTAATTAAAAACATTCGTACAAATGAAAGATTTTAAATATAAAATAAATGGATCGCAATATAAAGTTGAGGTTCTAAAGCAAGAAGACAATATCGTGGAGCTGGAAGTAAATGGAACTCCATATTCCGTCGAAATCGAACGTCCAGCCAATAAGGTACCTGAAAAGATTTCCCGTCCTGCGTCGGCTCCTGTTACCTCAACGGAGGCACCTGCCGTAAGCCAAAAGAAAGTTGCTGGAGCTGGTGGTTCAGTCAAGTCCCCACTTCCCGGTATTATTTTGGATGTAATTGTCAAAGTCGGTGATACTGTCAAGGTTGGTGATAAGTTGATGATTCTTGAAGCAATGAAGATGGAAAATACGATTGCCAGCGATTTGGCAGGGACGGTTTTGGATATAAAAGTGGAAAAAGGAACATCTGTACTCGAAGGCGCAGATCTTGTAACTATTGGATAGCGATTATGTTATAGATTTTCCATATTATAAAAAAACAGATAATCCGAAGCAAATCCTTCGGATTATCTGTTTTTTATAGTAATGTTATACGATTATTTTTCTGGTCTAAAATCTGTTTTTCCACAATTTGTTCAGGAAATCCTTAAGCCTGGATTCTGATATATTGTTTTGTGGTTTCCAAATACTTCTGCCTTTTATTTCTTCAGGTAAATATGTTTGTTCTGCAAAGTTGTTTTCATAATTGTGTGAATACTTGTAATCTTTGCCA
>Ga0302292_1001293_pt1 | contig 16304 bp, 16 predicted proteins | sample III_Fen_N2_1_FD_194553 | JGI IMG/M metagenome (GOLD analysis project Ga0302292, IMG submission 194553) | Peat permafrost microbial communities from Stordalen Mire near Abisko, Sweden - III_Fen_N2_1 | ecosystem: Environmental > Terrestrial > Soil > Wetlands > Permafrost | place: Sweden: Abisko...
GTCCCGTTTCAGAATTACCAGGAACACCAAAAGGCAAACCCACATATTCACCATGAGCATAAAGAGTAGTTGAAAAATAATTTGCAACTAAATTATCTAAATTGTATTTATCAGAAAGAGCTATGGCATTAGCCCTAGAAGGCACATCAACGCCAAAACCATCAACGATTAAAAGTACATAGGGTTTATACATAAAAAAACAATAAACTATTAATACATATATTATAACATACAACATAAAACATATATTAGTAAAGAAATAAAAAAGCCACTTCTTCAAATAAAGAAGTGGCAATATAAATTCAGTAATAACGAATGCTCTTAAGATACTCTTCAATCGTAATGATAGTCCAATCGATAATAATGTATCTACTTGGTTTCTCGCATTGAAAATATTTCTCTTCACCAAGTCTCTTTAATTCAGAAGCTTTATCACAATCAAAAGAACTAACTTTTTTATAATAATTTCTAGCAATATTTAATTTAAAAAGAAGTGATTTGATTTCTTTATTGTCTTCGAAACTTGCAGGATATTTTTCCATTTCAATAATATATATTATTGAACAAACAATAGAAAAAATATTACCAAATTCTTCTGTTTTTAGCATTTTAAAAGGATTTTCTGGAAGAGCAGCAAAATTTTTTATTTTAACAAGTAAATCATTATATCTAATAATTTTTTTATCAGACGATGATATAAAATTTTCTTTTTTTGGCATTTTTAATTCATAATCAGTATCCATCATATCATCCTCCTGTAATTTTGAATCTAAGAATACTAATTTTTCAAGAGATGTTATTAACTCTTCAATACTATTACAAAGCTTAATTTCCATTGTAGTATCAACAGATCCTTTTTTAGAATCTAATAATTTTTGATCTCTATTAATTGAAAAGGTTCTTCTAATAACAACTACTTTATTAAAAGTATTCTTTAATATTCCACTATCTTCAATCAATCCCCTTCTTTTGTCCTTATGAATTGAATCAAGATAACCATACATAACAAGAATATCATCTTTTAAATATTCTAGTGTTAAAACAAAACCTTTAAGACTTATGGTTTCAATATTAACTTTCGCAAAATATTCAACAGATTGTTTTGCTTCTTCGTAATCCTTAAGAGTATACGAAGTTTTTTCTTTATCACTCATATACTACCTCCGATTTAATTTTCAATAATATATAACACTAAAATTGACAAAGTGTCAAAAAAATACGCTCACCTTTCGGTAAGCGTATTTTTAAATATTATTTTATTTCTTGTTCAATTTGCATAAGTCTATTATATTTTTCTAATCTCTCACTTCTAGAAGTAGAACCTGACTTAATTCTCTCCGCACCAACACCAACAGCTAAATCAGCTATTGTTGTATCAGCAGTTTCACCAGATCTATGAGAAATCATAATTCCAAAACCATTACTTTGAGCAAGAACTATTGATTTTAATGTTTCTGTTAAAGAACCTATTTGATTTAATTTAATCAATATATAATTACAAGCTTTCTTTTCGATAGCCATTTGTATTTTTTCAACATTTGTAACAAGCAAATCATCTCCAACAAGAGCTAACTTTGATCCTGATTTTGCTGTTAATTCTGACCATCCACTCCAATCATCTTCAGCTAATCCATCTTCAATACTAACAATAGGATATTTTTCAGCCATATTATTCAAAAAATCAATCATTTCAGAACTAGATAAAGTAAGTTTTTCTGGTTCACCTTCTAAAACATATTTTCCATCTTTGAAAAATTCAGAAGAAGCGCAATCAAGAGCTATTTTAACATCTTCACCAAACTTCCAAGCTGTCTTAGAAACAGCTTCCTCAATAATTTCAAGAGCTCTAACATTAGCACCAAGTTGAGGAGCAAAACCACCTTCATCTCCAACACCAACAGACATTCCTTTTGATTTGATAGTAGATTTTAATGCTTGAAAAATTTCAGCACCAGCTCTAAGTTTGTCAGCAAATGTTTTTGGTCCAATTGGTAAAATCATAAATTCTTGAAAATCAATTCCGTTTTCACCATGCTTACCACCATTAATAACATTAAAAGAAGGAGTTGGTAAACTTAAATTATTTTTACCACCAAGTCTCTTATATTCATTATTAATAAAAGAATATAAAGCAATACCATCTTGGGAAGCTGCAGCTTTTGTAAAAGCACATGAAACTCCCAATACAGCATTAGCACCTAAATTAGACTTACTTTTAGTACCGTCTAACGCTATTAAAAAAGAATCTAATTCTTCTTGAGAAGAAAATTCTTTATCTTTTATAGCATTTAAAATTATAACATTTGTATTTTCTACAGCTTTTAATACACCCTTACCACCATATCTAGATTTATCACCATCTCTTAATTCCAAAGCTTCATATGCACCAGTAGATGCACCAGATGGAACACCAAAAGTACCTTCAAAACCACCATCTAAAACAACTTTTGTCTCAACAGTTGGATTTCCTCTAGAGTCTAAAATTTCTCTAGCAATAACATTCTTAATTTTATACATAGAAATATTTACATTACTTAATTAATTAATTTTTATTATCTTCTAATTAGTAGATAATAAACTTATAGTCTTCAATACAAATGTAGAAATAGCATATGCAAGAAGAATTATTAGCATAGCAATAACAGCTGTTTTAAGCAACTTTGTTCCTTCTTGATAAGAATCCATCTTACCATTTGAAGTAATCATTTTTATGCCAGCATATATTATAACACCTAATATAATAGTAGCAAAAACACCAAGAACAACACCAATTCCTTTATTAATAATAGTAGGAACATCATTAATAGTTTTAATTTTTCCTTTACCAGCAATATTAACAACATTTTGGCCAGTATCAGGTTTATTAAAACCACCACCTAATTTATTAAGATTATCAAGATTAGGAGAAGCAAAAACAAAATTAAAACCAAAAATAAAAATAAAAGATAATAAGAAATAAGAAAATATTTTTTTGAACATAAAAAAATTTTAAATTTAACAAGATAATTATATCATGAAACATAAAACAAATAAAAAATGTAGGTGCCAGATATATCTGGCACCTACATTTTTTATTTGTTTTTAATTTATCTCATAAGTTATTCCTACACTAACACTTATTTCAGCATTTCCAGATTCAACAGCAGTATTAGTAACCCCTCCAACACTAGCAACAGAATCCATCATTTTATAGCCATTATAAACAACTGGGCTTGCAACATTATATTCATCATAAGCAATTATTCTTCCAAGATTTATCCCTAAAGATTTTGCTGTAGATAATGCATTATCTTTTGCTTTTTTAATAGCTTCATCTTTTGCTTGCTTTGTAAAAGCATCTTTATTATCAACATCAAAAGATAAATTACCTACTTGATTAAGATTAAATTCTCCAGCAAGTCCAACTATATCAGAAACCTTATCAAGATTTCTTATTTTTATTTCAACATTTTGAGTTATTTGATAACCTCTTAATACAGACTTACCACTTGAAGAGTAATCATACTGAGTATAAATATTATAATTTGCAGTTTTAATATCTTTTGTTTCAACTCCAAAAGTTTTTACTTTTGCAACAAAAGCATTCATAGTTTTAGAACTTTCATTTTGAGCTTCGGAAACAGTCTTTTTTTCAACTGTTAATCCCATAGAAACAACTGCTATATCTGGTTTAGTATTAACTTTCCCATCACCTCTAAATACCATAGTCTTTATCATTTCAGGATTTCTTCCTATGTAATTAAATTCTCTAGCTGTATTTTTAATTTTAAAAACCATAAAAATAGAAGCAATTAAAATCAAAATCACCGCACATAACATTAAGATAGATAAAGGACCAGAAAAATTATTATTTTTGTCTTGAGCCATAATATTAAATTATTATTTAGTTATATCTATTATAACGCAAAAAAGATAAAAAAGTAACAAAAAAGAGTTAGCCGACATTACATAGACTAACTCAAGATAAATCTTTTTTCACTATCAGTAGAAAAGTTTTTTTTATTTCATTTTTTTTCTGAGCATTACTTAAAACTTTTTTTGATCTTTCAGCGTTTTGATCCAAAAGAACACATAGTTCTGAGAAAGAAAGAAAATCTTTATAGTGTTTTTTGTTTCCATATTTTATAATAATATTCAAAGCAAAAGACTCTATAATACTCGCTAACCTTTCCTTTTCTTCTTTATTTAAAAAATTAGAAAAAAAATATTTACACAAAAACGTCATCTCGTATAATTGTATTTTATTTAAAAAATAAATACTTTTATACTTAAAAATTTTTTCAAAATTTAAATAAAAAACAGAACTAAGATAACTAAAAAAAACATTTTTCATTTATCTCCCCTTTATAAAATCAATGTAATATAAACATAAATTTTACAAAATGTCAAAATTAGTTACTTATATTTTCTAATGCAAAAAAAGTAACATCATCAAATTCTCTACAAACTTCTACAATATTTTCTATTTTTAATTTTAATTTATCAAAAAACTTTGAAAAGAAAATAGCAAAATTTTTAGTATCAGAAAGATACTCATCAACATCAGTAATAGACTGTTTATTAAAAAATTTATAGAATTCATCTTTACCACCAACAGCCTCTATGAGAATTTTTTTAAATTTTTTTAAATTATCTTCGTCTTTCCTTCTAACCAAACTTTGGAATGTTTCTAAAATACCATCACCAACAAAAACAATTTTAAAACTTTCTTCTCCGGAAATATCAGAAGAATCATTTTTATCAGATTTATTATAAAATCTATAACCATCATGAAGACTAAAGGCAGCATTTTCGAAAAGTTTAGGCTCATTATTAATTAAATAAAAACCTTGCCCATTGCCAGATATATCAATACCATCTTTATTTATCTCCACAAGAGAAACATGAGCAACATTAACATTAGTACTTAATCCTAATTTATCAAATAACAAAGATATTGATTTATAAATTACATCTTTATTTAAAGATATTTTTTCTGCTATTAATTCCTCTAAAAATCTACCAATAATATAAGAATATATAGCTGCATGCTCACCATGACCTTCAATATCAGCTTGAAATATAAATTCTTTATTATCACAATCTTTAAATGTTTTTAATATATCCCCGCCAAAAGACGCCTCATTTTCATTAAAAGGAAAACTTCTTCCATAAAATTCAAAACCATTAATTTTCGTATCTATAATTTTTTCATCAGTAGAATCCTGTAAATCACCAACTAAATATTTAAAAACCTCTACTGGTATTAATTCTATTATTTTTGAAATATTAGTTCCTTTTTTAATAAATAAATACTCACCATCAGTATCAAAATATTCTTTTATATAATCTTCTTTCCCAATATTATACTCAGCAAATTTAGATTTTAAGTTTTCCGGTATATAAAAATCTTTTTCTAAAATAAAATTTCTTTTAATAAAATTTGAAAATACTTCTTCGTTAATACCAAAAGAAGACGAATCAATACTAGAATTTGTTTTTTCAGCAAGAACTTTATTAATATCAATATTATTAGATGATTCAGTAAAAAAATCATTTACATCCACATCTTCCACCCCACCTAATTCCTCAAGTTCCTCTGACTCTTCTAAACTAGGGCTAATTTTATTAATAGAGTTTAGACCAAAATTTTTCATAAAATAATTTTTATAACTATTATACCTATATAATACACCAAAAAATAAAAAACACCCAAAAATTATTTGAGTGTTTTTTATTATTCACAACTTATTAACAGTTTTTAAAGAACTAAATCCACAACTCTTCCACTTATTTTTTCTGTAATTTTAGTAATAAATTCATCAACATTAACATTTACAGTATCTTTTTCACCTCTTACTCTAATATTTAAAACATTAGATTCCATTTCTTTATCACCAACCACAACAACATAAGGAAGTTTCATAGAAGTAGCTTTTCTAATCTTATTACCAAGAGTTTCATTATCAAGATCAACTTCAACTCTAATACCAGCTTTTCTCATTTTTGCAGCAACAGAATTAACATAATCAGAATGCTTTTCAGCAGATATACCAACTATTCTAATTTGTTCTGGAGCAAGCCATGTTGGGAAATTACCTGCATAATGTTCAATTAAAATTCCCATAAATCTTTCTGGAGAACCAGTAATAGCTCTATGTATCATAACTGGAGTTTTCTTTAAACCTTCATTATCAGTATAAGTAAGACCAAATCTTTGAGGCATTATAAAATCTAATTGAATTGTAGAAATTTGCCATTTTCTACCAATAGAATCAGTAGTCATAACATCCATTTTAGGACCATAAATAGCAGCTTCACCAACTCCAACAAAATATTCAATATTATTTTCTTTTAATATTTTTTCAAGTTTTTCTTGAGCCATTTCCCAAGTTTTTGGATCTCCTAAATATTTTTCTGGAGTAGCTGGATCCCAAAGAGACAATCTAACAGTATAATTCATACCATAAGTAGAAAGAGCACCTCTAATAGCTGAAAGAACAGATAAAAACTCAGCTTCTATTTGAGATTCCATACAGAAACAATGTCCATCATCTTGGCAAAAACATCTAAGTCTTGTAAGACCTGATAATTCTCCTGGTTTTTCATCTCTATAAAGATTAGCAAAATCAGCAATTCTGATTGGTAACTCTTTATAACTTCTACTGCTAGCAGCAAAAATTTGAGTATGTTGAGGGCAGTTCATAGGCTTTAAGAAATATTCTTCAGTTCCATAATTAGAAACTACACGGAACATATCTTCTTTATATTTATCATAATGACCAGAAACCTTAAACAATTCACCCTTATTCATGTTTGGGGTATGAACTTCTTTATAACCAATTTCACCTTGTAATTCATTAGAAAATTTAATAATTTCTCTTCTTAAAATAGAACCTCTAAAAGTATATAAAGGAAGACCAGGACCAACTAAATCAGAAAACACAAATAAATCCAATTCTTTACCAAGTTTTTTATGGTCTCTTAACTTAGCTTCTTCTTTTTTAGCTTTAAATTCATCAAGCTCAGCTTGAGTTTCAAAACACAAAACATAAATACGAGTCATCATCTTATTGTCTTCTCTTCCACGCCAATAAGCACCAGCAGTTCTATCAATTTCAAAAGCAACAGAAGCAAGTTCATTAGAATTTGAAATATGAGGACCAGCACACAAATCAGTAAATTCACCAGATTTATAAAAAGTAGGTTTTTCGTTTAAAGATTCTAATTCATTAATAAGATCAATTTTATAAGGTTGATCTTTCATAAAAGTTTTAGCTTCTTCTGTTGTCCACTCACCTTTTTCAAAAGAAACATCAGACTTAATAATATTACTCATCTCATCTTTTATTTTTCCAAAATTATCTTCATTAAATTTAAAAGAAAATTCGAAATCATAATAAAAACCATCATCAATAGAAGGTCCAATACCAAGCTTTGTATCAGGATAAAGCTTCAAAACAGCAGACGCTAAAACATGCGCCATAGAATGTCTTTTTACAGAAACATCATTCATATATTTTTAATTATTTATAAAATAAAAAAACTTCGTCTAAGCGTACTAAATTTATAATACCAGCACAATCCAATATAAAATAAATTTAATACACTAGGACGAAGCTTATTCTCCGTGGTTCCACCCAGTTTATTGCATATAAGCAATCACTTCTATCTCGCCATAGCATTTGCGAAGGCGGATATTGAAGATTAATATTAATTTAGCTTAATAATATTAAGTAAAACATCAGTTTTATCAAGGTCTGTAGCCATGACAATCACTAAAATCAATCTTAAAAATTATTATAAATCAAATCACCAAAATATGCAAACAGTGGAAAAATAAAAAGTGCCATATTTCAGACACCATAACGCATATTATTAAAATTTATGTTTTCTCACGTTTTCATCAATACGTTTTGAAATTGCCTTAAAATCAATCTGCGAATTAATTTTTATTATACTTTCAATAACAACTTCAAGTGTTGATATAATATCATCAATACTACTGTTTGAATCTATTCCAGTAAAATAAATAATTCCCAAATCTGAAGCTTGCTTACGAAGACTCTTAACTTTATCAATCTTTTCCACTACTGTTAATTCACGAATTTCATTCATTATATTCCTCCGTGTAATTTAATTGAAGGATACAATATAAAAAATATTTTGTAAAATAAATAAAACGTAGGTGTAAGGCATGCCTTACACCTACGTTTTATTTATTTAATTTTTTTAATTTTAATTATGTATCTCATAAAAACTTTTCTCATCAAGCATCAACAATGCATCTTTCAATCTATTTTCGCTTTCAGTATACATAGTAAATATCTTATCACCTTTCTCAACGAAATCATTTAATTTTTTATGCAAATATATACCAGCAGTTTCTTCAATAGGACAACCTAATGTTCTAACGATAGTATTTAAAAATTTCATATCAATATTTTTAACAATACCATCAGAAGCTGCTTTAAAATCATATTTAACAGAACCAAGTCTTATTTCTTCACAACCAATCTTAGGATCCCCACCTTGTGCTTTTATTATTTCTTTCATTTTTTTCAAAGCATTTCCTAATCTTAATTGTTCAGTAACTATTCTTAATGAATCAGATTTTTTAGCATATCCAGTTAATTCAACTAATTTTGATGCTAAATATAAAGCCTTGTTTTCAAGATCTATAGGTCTTTTTGGATGTTGTTCTAAGACTCTTAGAACTTCTCTAGTTTGTAATGTTGGACCAATACCAGCACCAATAGGTTGTTTAGCGTCAGTTATTTCAACCTTCATTTTCATTCCGAATCTTTTACCAACATATTCAAATTTTTTCTTTAATTCTAAAGCATCTTCCATTGAATGTACTTTTGCTGTCTTACCCATAGGAATATCAATAACACAATGAGTGATACCCATAGCAGCTTTCTTGGCCATTATAGAGATAACAGCCTTAGAATGAGGCTCCATAGATATAGGATAACTAACTTTAATAATTCTATCATCAGCAGGAGCAAGGCTTAACCCACCGCCCCAAATAAGACAAGAATTAGTTTTTTTAACTAATTTATAAATTTCTTCCTTATTAAATTCTATATCCATAAGAGTCTTAACACATTCTCCAGTTGCAGCGGGACTAGTAATTGCTTTAGAAAAAGACTTTGGAATTGTAATACCAAGAGATGCTATTATAGGAACAATAATCATAGTAGTTTCATTGCCAGGAACCCCACCCATACAATGCTTATCAGCAACTATTTCGCTATCAAACTTAAAAGTCTCACCTGTTTCAGCCATGGCTTTTGCAGTAAAATATAATTCCTCATTACTAGGCTTATAAAAGAAAGAAGATGAAACATAATAAGTAATCTGAATATCAGAAAGTTTACCGTTTGCTATTTCAGAAATAATTAATTTAGTATCTTCTTCATTTATTTTTTTACCCAATAATTTTCTTCTTATAGCATCAACAGCTTTTGGATTTGCTTCTACGTAAGAAATCTTAACTATATCATCATCTTTTAATTTAAATTTTTTCCAAACGTCAGAAAAAACACCAATAGAGTCCGATGGAAAATCAGGACTCAAAACAACATCAGCAACAAATTCTTTTTTGTCATGATAAATATTAATCTTATCAGTAGAAGTAAGACCATTAGCTAACGCATAAGCCTCATTTATCATAACCATCATCATATTTCCATCCTCTATATTCAATTTTTTAACCTTCAAATGAAAACTATTCATAAATAATTTTTTAACCTTTTTTAATTTTTGTTTTTAATTTTTAGTTTTTCTCTCTTTTGTATTTTTTCTCTTTTTTTCCTTACTCTCTATCATCATAAGTATCATCATCGCCTTCACCAAGACCACTCTCATTAGTACCAGTCTCTTCGGCAAAAGCCTTTGCTATATCATCTTCGCTAATAATATTATTCAAAGGATGATAAGCGTTTTTTTTACCAGGGACAAGTTCATCTTTATATCCGCTTCCATTGTCATCTGTATCATAAGTATTATTAAACATAATCTTATATTTAAAAATTAGAACAAATAAATTATAACATAATAATAAAAAATAAAAAATAAAAAAGTGCCTAAAACTAGACATTTGGTACTAGAAATTAGACACTTGTTTATTTAATTATTCTTCTTCGTCAACACCCCAATCATCTTCTTCGTCATCATCATCGTCTTCTTCATCGTCATCATCTTCATCAAGATCCCAATCATCTTCTTCGTCTTCGTCAACAATTCCCATACCATCTAATTCATCTTCTTCTTCATCTTTTCCATTTTTTATATCTTCTTCTTCGTCGTCATAATTTGACATATCTATGTTTTATTAATTTATTAAATAGCCTTTTTAGAGCTTAAATTTTATAAATAGAGTATAACACAAGGTTTTTTAGGGTCAATATAAATAAAATAATGTTTTAAATTAGCATAAAAAATGACTTTTCCACATGGTATATTTTATTTGAAAAACATAAATGGATATTTTTCTTTAATAATTTTTTTAATATTTTTTGGAGACACAATACCAAACTCAGTTATAAAGCCTGTAATATATTTTGAAGGAACAAGATCAAAAGCAAAATTTAAAATTTTAAGACCATTTGGAGCACTCTCCCATAATTCTTTAAAATCACGACTCTCAACAGGAATCTCATCTGTAACATCAATTTTTAATAAATTAGCAGAAATATAAAGAGGAACTTTTGAAGCATGACAAGCAAGAGCAATACCAAAACTTCCAACTTTATTAATAATAGAACCAGACATTCCTATGGCATCACAACCTATTATAACGCCGTTTATAACATAATCTTTCCCACTAGCGTCACTTATTATGTATGGAGCTTCAGAATCAATAATCATAGTATTTTTAATACCACTTTTAACTAAATCCGTAGAAGTAAGTCTACCTTGAAACAAAGGCCTAGTCTCAGTATTATAAACATGAAAATTAATTCCTTTATTTTTAGCTTTTATAAAAGTTTTAACAACCGAACTAGAATGACAATGAGTTAAAATATTATCATTATTTTTAATTATTTTAGATCCGTATTCTATAGATTTAATAGTAGTTTTATCAATCAAATCTAAAAAGTATTTACCATTTTTAATAGAATTATTAACCAAAAAACTTAAACTTTTAGATTTATTTTTTTCTATATTAAACAAAATATATTTAAGCCCATTAAAAAGCATAGGCTCAGTAGGTCTAGCCTGTTTTATTTTTTCACAATTCTCATAAACAAAATCCAAAAAATCTTGCTTATCTTTAAAATCATAAGAAGAAATAGCAAAAACAATAGCACGAATACCAGCTATAGCGATATTAGTAGCTCCTTGAATCTTTATAGATTTAATATCTCTACAAATATTATTTACATATTTTAAAACCTCTTTTTTGTTCATAATAATTATTTATCAATAATCAAATTTAAAACTAACTCAACCATTAAATCTTTATCTCTCGGATTACTTTCAGCAATTAAAAGAGTTATAGCAACTAGCGCATTATCATTAATTTTTCGTTCCCCATTTTTATTATATAAAAAATTATTTTTATTTAAAAACACTATAAATAAAAATGCTGCAATTCTTTTATTACCATCAACAAATGGATGATCTTTAATTATAAAATACAACAAATGTGAAGCTTTTTCTTCTATTGTAGGATATAAATCTTTTTTAGAAAAAGTTTGATATACGTTTTTTATAATTCCCTCTAAATATTTCTCACTTCTTTCTTGTCCAAATAATTTTGTAGTCTCTTTTTTATTTAATAAATTTAATTTTAGTTCTTCTATATATTTTTTAGAATCATTATAATCTAATACGAATTTACTTAATTTTAATCTACCGTTTTCTAGTAGCTTATCTTCATCATATTTTTGCAATATAGACCATGTGTGAGAATAATTTAAAATAACATCCAAAAGTCCTTTAGATTCATCGCCAGACAATTCTTTATTCTTAATAATGTTCTTTATAAATAAAATAGATTCTTCAAATTCTTTTAACCCTATCTCATTTAGTCTTTTCTGATTTATAGAATAACCTTTTATTATATGCTCTTTTAAAATGCTAGAAGACCACTTTCTAAACTCCACTCCTTTTTTAGTATTTACTTTATAACCAATAGCTAAAATAATATCTAAATTATAAAATTTAACCGGTTTATCCGAATTTGGAATGTGCATTTTTTGCACATTGCTTTTTTCATCTATTTCTTCATTTTTTATAATATTATTTATATGTTTTGTAATAACAGTTCTGTTTACACCAAATAAAACACTAACTTGTTCTTGCGTCATCCAAACAGTTTCTTTATCAAAATTAATATCTAAACTAATTTTTCCGTCTTTAGATTTATATATTATTATTTTATTTACAACCTCTTTTTTGTTCATAACAATTATTTAGTTTATTTATGAATATAATAAACACCACCATATTTTAAGCAATTAAATAAACTATCAAAATATGCAGAAGTTCTAGGTGCTTCCCCACCACTAGCATTATGCCAAACATAAGGATCATCAATAGCAACAGCATTATTAGTAGAATCATAACAACCAACAACAATATAATGTCCACCCCCAGCTGGAGCAAAATATTCATTGCAAGTTCCACTTGCTCCTTTTACTAAAGCTATAACAGGATTACCAGCTTTTAAAATTGTTCTTATACTTTCTTTGTCTTTAACAAATTCATATTTTAAACTATTAGCTTCAGCCATAGAAGAAAATAAAGTATCGCTCGTACCTTTATCACAAGAAACAAAACCATTATCACTAGCATATTTAGCGGCATCTTTAGGAGTTATATTAACACCTAAACTTTTTAAAACTTTAGCCGCAGAAGTAGGTCCACACCCAGACCAAGAAAGAGTTTCTTGGACAGTTTGATTACTACTATTTACTCTAGTGCATTGCTGTTTGCGTTTTGTATCATCATAAGGAATAGTCGCATATGGTTCATAGTTTTGTATATATGCTTTAGTTTCTGATTTAATAGAACTTGAACAACTAACTCCTGGCTGAGTACGTTTAGCAAGCTCAGCAGCACTAGGTTCTGTCATGCCCATGATATTTATTTTCTTTGGTGTAATTTTAGTAAACAAAGAACCTACATCTAATAAACTAGGATTTACAACTTGAAGCATAAGACCACAAGTTAAAGTAAGAACTAAACCAATAACAGCATTAGAAATCATTTTCTGAGCTGTAATAATAGTATTCTTATTTCCAGCAGAAAAAGACCACATAAAACCAGCTACTATTATTATAATAACAGTAACCGTACCAACAGATCCAAAAATAAATTTTAATATACCAGAAAGAAAACTATCCAAAGCAGTATCAGTATTAACACACTGACCAGCGCTAAGACCAAGAAAAGGAAGTCCTGTTGTAAGTTTATATTTCCCAGAACCAATACAATTAGGATCATTTTCGCATAACTTAGTAGAAGTATTACAATAATCAGACTTACAAGTTCCATTATAATTTCTATCTGTAACAGAATAATCACAAGCACTATCAGAATCTATTTTATCTTTACAAATACTACTAGCAGTACCAGCATTAACCATATATTGAGAAGATGGACATGTCGTAGGAGATGAAGTTGTCGTAGCAGAAGCCACACATTTATACGTACTCGCATTACAAGTCTCCCCCTTATCACAATCAAAATCACCACCACATCCATCACCTATCGCAGCAAAAGTATAATTAAAAAATATTAGAAAACTAAAAACTAAAAAAAGAGAAAAACTAAAAATATTTTTACATAAATTCTGTTTCATAATTTAACGCATAAGAATGTTTATATAAATATTATATCATGAAAAATAAAAAAACTCTTCATGTATAAAAATACACAAAGAGCCAGAGCAATCTTACGGTTGCCAATCAAGAAAAAAGCTTAAAGAAGCAAGAATAATATCACCAGAAGCAGTCTTATAGATCTGATATGATTCTTTCTTTTTGTTATTAAAAGTAAAACCAATACCAACAGGATAAATATAATCATTTGGAAACTCCTTGACTATTTTTAACCCATTCGGCTGAGTCTTGTCAAGCGCTCCAAGACGCACTAAATCAATTGTCTGTCCTTTATGACCTTCCATAAAATCACCAATAGGATGTCCTATTGAAAAAATCTTAACAACCATATTCGGAGAAACAGTTGCATCATTTTCACTGTTCTTCCCATATTTAACTATAGGAATACCAGTGTCATAGCCTCCACGACTTTCCATGTCCTGATTATTAGTTTTTTCAAAATCAGCTTGACTAACTTTATGAACAGGCACACCAGCTTCATCATACTCTTGTTTATTATTCCCTTGTTCATCTTTATTTTTCTTACCGATGTTAGCCTTAACAATACGGTCATCAAAGATAATACCAATATATGTATCTTTTGGATGATATTTTGAAGTTAATGAAAAAATAAGACCTTTCACGGTTGGGGCTGTTTTATCAAAAGTCAGCTTATAAATATCTGAGTCGAATTCAACAACTCCATTACTATTGTTAAAATTAATATAGAACGTTTCTGCATAACCACCAAGTGAAGCGTTGATAACAAAACCACCATCGGAATATACTATAAGCTCCGATATTTTAATCGGATAAAGTTGCCAGACATTCTGGTTTCTTAAAGTAATATCCGACCAAAACTTCATAATTTCGGTCTGAAGATCTCTCGGCTTAGCCTGAGTAGAAACAATAGTCATGGATGCGACCATTAGCATTACAATGAAAAATAGTTTTGACGTCCAGATTTTTTTCACAGCAATAATCCTCCTGTGGATTGTATATCGTTATATTGCATCTTTTTACACAAAAAGTCAATAACTATTTGCTTTTTTATGAAAAATATGGTTAAATATGTGAACAAATAAATAAGGAGGCCGTATGAAAAATTTTTCTACAGATTATATATATCTTCATTGGGGCAATAAAAATAAATTAGAAGCAAGGTTTATGACAGAAAATAAAGACAGATTTATTATAAACATAAACGAAACCGGCAAAAAAGCACTTCTAACACTAATAGATTCTTTTGGAAAAAAGGAATCTCAAAAAATAGTATCAAACAAAGATAGTATATTAAGAATTGGTGATTTACATAAAATAAAATTTGGGGTTGATGATATGGTATTATTTATATTTGCCATATTTTCAAATTCAAAAGATCCTTTACATAATAAAGATTACTTAGAAGAAACAAAAAAAATCTACAAGAAACTTTGTGATACGGATAGTTTATTTATTGAGGAAAAAGAAAAATATTATAAAATTATAGAAAAAGAAATAATTGAAAAGTTCAATTAAATCAAAAGACAGAATTAATTAAAAGTTATTCTGTCTTTTTTACTTAAAAAATATTATTCCACGCATTTTCCCATTTTTTAGAATAAATTAATGTATGAATTTTAATTTCTTTTTCAATACTTCCTCTAGCTTTTTCTACCAATGTTTGCTCTATAAATCCCTTATACTCATCTTTATATAATTCTAAGTTAAGACTTTCATTAAAATATTTTTTCAGTTCTTTATTGTTTTGAAGCAAATTAATATCCAATATGTTTTCTTTTAAATTTACCTCTTTTATCATTTGTTCAAAAGACAATTTTTTAAAAACATTTGCTATACTTGTTTCTTTTTTACCAATAAGACCATTCATCATTAAATAAAGAACAAAAAGATTCTTAATCTTTAAATTATTTTTTATTTCACTTATATAATTCTCTATATCAAAACTTTTCTCAGGATTTATTTTTTTAATATTATTTAAAATTATGTTCGCAATATCTCTATCTTCCTGCTTATACAAAGGATTATTTTTTATGTATTCATCCAATTCTTCAAAATAAGTAAATTCATCTATTTTTATATTTTTAGCCCTATTATTTATATCATCAGCAATTATGGATTGTCTTTCTCTAAATTCAATAGTACCAGAAACGGGCATTTCTGTTTTTAATAAATCTTCTATCTCTTTTTTAGCATCAATTCTAGCTTGAATAATTTCAGAATCAACATCTTCAATTGTATGATAAATTTCTTGTTTCTTTTCTAATGATAATTCTACATTAACAGCTTTAATTTCATTAGCAATAGAAAGTAAACAATAATCATCTACATGTTCAGCAACTTCTGCTTTTTTATCTATTTCAGAATATATTTCTTCTTTAATTTCTTCTAACTCTTCTTGAGAAATATTTTCTTTTTGTAATAATTGTTCTTTTCTTTGTTCTATTGTTTCTATCTTATTTTCTATTTCTTTTTGCTTTTCATTATGAT
>Ga0302292_1001294_pt1 | contig 16302 bp, 17 predicted proteins | sample III_Fen_N2_1_FD_194553 | JGI IMG/M metagenome (GOLD analysis project Ga0302292, IMG submission 194553) | Peat permafrost microbial communities from Stordalen Mire near Abisko, Sweden - III_Fen_N2_1 | ecosystem: Environmental > Terrestrial > Soil > Wetlands > Permafrost | place: Sweden: Abisko...
CAGATGAAAGCCTTTGAAGGTGCTGATTTTGTGTACGCCAAAAACTGGGCGGCCTTTCAGGATCCGAATTATGGAAAGATATTGAGCAAAGATACAAACTGGACAGTGAGCAGCCGTCAGATGGCAGTAACCAACGATGCCCGCTTTATGCACTGTTTACCGGTTCGCCGCAACATGATAGTAACCGATGAGGTAATTGAAGGACCACGTTCCATCGTAATTCCCGAAGCAGCCAACCGCGAAATTTCAGCCCAAGTAGTGATTAAAAGATTATTAGAAAACACATCATTATGAATTTAGAACAAGTAGCTGCATCTATCCGCGATATACCGGATTTTCCAAAGCAGGGAATTTTATTTAAAGATATTACTACTGCCATGAAAGATGCCGAAGTGCTGAAATTCATTGCAGATGAACTTTATGATTATTATAAAGACAAAGGTATCACCAAAGTAGTTGGTGTCGAAAGCCGGGGTTTTGTGCTGGGAAGTATTCTAGCTTACAAGCTCGGGGCCGGTTTTATTTTACTTCGCAAACCGGGGAAGCTTCCTGCTGAAACGTTTAAAGTAGATTATGAACTGGAGTATGGAACCGATTCGTTGGAGATACATAAAGATGCCATAAGTGAAGACGATGTGGTTCTGCTTCATGATGATTTATTGGCAACCGGCGGCAGTGCCAATGCGGCCTTGCAACTGCTCAAGAGATTCTCAACTAAATCGGTTTACGTTAGTTTCCTGATAGAACTTACTTTCTTAAACGGAATGGCGCGATTGAACGATGCCAAAGAAGTACATTCATTAATCAAATTTTAAAGAAATTTTAACCACTAAGCCTCTTAATTCACGAAACTACAGATAGAAAATTATTTCTCTGTGATTTTAAACTTAGTGATTATTTGTGTTCTTAGTGCCTCAGTGGTGAATATGAAAAAACTTACAATTATAAAAGTGGGCGGAAAAATTGTGGAAGAAACAGAAAGCCTGAAACAATTATTATCCGATTTTTCAAAAATAGAAGGCTATAAAGTGCTGGTGCATGGTGGTGGTCGCTCGGCAACTGCTATGGCAGCAAAGCTTGGTATTGAAAGCAAAATGGTGAACGGACGACGTATTACCGACGAAGAAACGTTGAAAGTAGTCACCATGGTTTATGGCGGGTTGGTAAATAAACAAATTGTAGCAGGGCTTCAGGCCATTGGCGTCAATGCGTTGGGACTTACCGGTGCCGATTTGAATTATATGCGTTCTGAGAAACGTCCTGTAAAGGATGTGGATTATGGCTTTGTAGGTGATGTAAAAGAGGTGAATGCCGATATCCTGGCCGACTTAATTGGCAAAGGTGTGGTTCCTGTTCTGGCTCCATTGACACACGATAAAGCAGGAAATCTATTGAATACCAATGCGGATACGATAGCCGGTGAAGCTGCTAAAGCCTTGTCGAAGCATTTTGAAGTAACGTTAATGTATTGTTTCGAGAAAAAAGGAGTGTTGACAGATGAGAATGATGATGAAAGTGTCATCTCGAATCTGACTCCTGAACTTTTTGAGAAATATGTTGCCGAAGGAGTGATTAATGGAGGTATGATTCCAAAATTGGAGAACTCGTTTGAAGCTCTGAATGCAGGGGTGAGAGCAGTGGTTATCACCAGAGCAGACCTGATTCATACTGTTGGAGGAACAAAGATAGAACTTTAGATTAGCAGCAAGTGGCAAGCAGTAAGAAAAGAGCCAAGATAAGAAGAGGCGGGAGCATTAAACTTCCCGCCTCTTTCTGTTTTACTTGTCAACGACATTCATCCAATCATGCCCATCGGCGGAAATGTGCGGATAATTAGACAAAGTGAGTAGTCCTTCGTTTTTCAGACTATCGGCTTCGGCTTCGTTTTTTACCAGCACCCAAAGCATATCCAATCGGTCGGAAGTACCATCAAAGGTAGTTTCTTCCTCCCAACAGTAAAGAAATAGCCGACCGTATTCGTCACGAACCAAGTGACGCTCTGATTTACTTCGATCCCAGTATGTTTTTACAATCTTGGCATATCTAAGCATCGAAAGCAGGTAATCATTCCCCTGAAAAGTGAATCGTTCGTGTGATTGCATAATGTGTTTGGTTTAATAGCGATTATGGGGTTTGTCTAAATACTCTTTGTATAGTTTCTTGCACAGTTTTATTTGTTCTTTTGCCATTGCGGCTTTTTCTCCTTTTGGAAAAGCATCCAAATAGTTCTGATAATAACCAGCTGCTACAGAAGCATATTTATCACCTCTCTCAAATTCACGTTCAGCATAAGCAATATAGGCATCACCCAAAAGTTTTGTTACCTCTTCTACATGTTTTCCATTTGGATATTTTTTAAGATAATCTTCAATTGTGTATATCGCCATATTTTTTTTCGCCTCTTTGTATAGATCTTCCTCTATGCTTAATACGAGAAGGTCTTCTACCTCTTTTTTGTGTTTGCCATTAGGGTAGTTATCCAAATATTTTTGACAATGAACCTTGGTTTTAAATGACTCTGCTAATTCATAATAGTAATTTTCAGCTGCACTAATACCTTCTTTTGCTTCGCTTACATGCAATCCTTTAGGAAACAGTTTTAAATACTGATTATATCCTTCTAATGTACTCGTAAATCTTGCTTTTTCCCAATTGACATCATCTCTGTGTAGTCCGTAAGGAAAATTTGTAAGATATAAATCAAAGCCATTTGTAACAGAACTATTTTTTGCTTCTTGATAAGCCGCTTCGTCTTTCTTTAAATTTGCATCTATATTCCCTGATATTTTTATGACTTCGCGATATTCAATCAGAGTAGTATCCGGTTTGAGAGCTAAATAACTATCCACTTCTGTTTTTATATATGACCATGCATTAATCTTGGCTAACGACTTAATTAACATTGGTTGGATGCGGACATTCGTTTTATCAATGCTACCAAGAAGTTCTCTAACTTTAACTAATAGCTTAACCGTTGCCAAATATTCTTTGTTATCATAAGCTGTCTTAGCCTCCTTATACTTTTGACGCGCTTGTTCATCGTTGGTTTGGGCAAAAGTAACCATGCTAAAACAAAGAAGAAGTAAGGTTATGAGTTTTGTTTTCATGGGGTTTGTTTTTTTAATTTTTTAAATATTACTCTTCTGCATTCACCTGTTTTGTTTTAAATGGATTTTCTCCAAATCTGAAATGAACTGCTAAATAAATATTTGGTCGATAAATTTTATCATGTAGTTGATTTATATCAAGGGGAACTGATATTATATCATTTTCATTGTATTGACCTTTAAGCCGATATTGTTGTTGAAATACTACACCCAAACTAAGACCAATATTATATCTGTACATAATATTAAACCCTCCAAATATGACAGGTGCTGATAAGTCATAACCTAATCCAGCTGTACAACTATAATTGCATGGTTCATTATTATTTGTAGGGAAGTATGAGAAGAAAACAGCTGGAATATAATTCAAATCATAAATCTGTGGTCTGGTTGATTTTATTATTTTATAAGCAGAGGTGTCTAATAATTGCTTTGTAACATAAGAATCACCATTATATTTTGCCGAAGAAAAGCCAAAGCCATATGTAGTAACCCATTTTCCTACTTCATTTCCATGTAAAACAAAAGTCCAACTCAAAGAATCGCGAGTAATAACAATCGTTGTTCTCGTTCCTGTTTCAACTTTAATTATTTGTGGATAAAGTAATTTAGTTGATTGTAGTAGAACCATTGCATCTTCTTTTACATTATTATTATCACATTTTCTATTCTTCAACTCTAATTCAAGTTTATTGACAAGTTTTGATAATCCTTTTTCAGTTCTATTTTTATCTTTATCTCTCTTCTGAAAGTCCTTTAAATTCGTTATGGCTTTTTTAATTGAATCACAAACGCCATTAAAGGCTCTAGAATCACCAGCACTCAAAGTCAAAGGAGGTAACATTACTTTTTCATTTTTTATTTCAATGTTATACTGAAATCCATTTACAACATTCTCAACAACAATAGAATTATATTTACAATTCCCATAGAATGTTTTGATTTTCCCTGAAGTATTCGATGCAAGATCTTAATGTATCTTGTCTCAATGCAAATACCAACATGTTATTTATTACCATGAATGCTATTAGCAAAACCAATCTGAATAATTTATTTGTTTTCATAATTGTTTTTTTTATTGTTGATATATAGAAATATAATCTATTATGGTCTTTTGAAAGTTGAATTTCCCATATGTTGAAAACTTAAGAAAAAGAATGTTTGAATCAGATATGTATTTACCCAATTTTATCTGTCCTATAAATCTATCATTAGCCTGTAAAGCCAAGCTATTATCATTTGGATTGAAAATTAAGATTATTTTTATCCACGTATTTTCTTTTGCTTCAAAATAAAGTGCATTATCGTTTGTCCCAATACAAAATTTATCAGCATCACGAAGTTGATCACTCTGAAAATAAATTGTTGTTTGAGCGATATTTAAACTTAAGTGATAGCGATTGCTTTCGAAGCTACCACCAAGACTTTTATTATTTCTTAATTCAGTTTGAAATTGATATTTCAGTTCAACAAAGATTTTTTTATTCAAATCAATTTTAAATTTATTCGTTAAAGCAACCGCGCCTCTATAATCATTTACAGATAAGTTTAAAGAGCCATCTTTCTCATATACTCCCTTAATGTTTGTGTCAAACTCATCTTCAATACTCCATTTTTCACTCAATATTCCATCTTCAAAATCATCAAAAAATAAAATCCTTTTGGAGCTTTTCTTATAATACACCCTCACCGAATCCTTCAAATTAAAATTGTCTCCTTTGATTGCAATACGCAGGGTATTCCAACCTTCAGCTAATTGCAGGTTGGCATTTGCGGTGTTAGCTTTTGAAATTATTTTTCCATTACTGACGGAACTTAGTGCAAGTATGCCATTCTGAAAGTAAGGATTTATTGCTTTTAGTACCTGAAGGCTGGCTTCCGAAACCGTATCTCTATTAGTTACATTGAGCGTAAAGGGTTTTTTTAAAGCATTGTATTTATCCTTGGCTTGCTGGGTGAATTGTTTTTGTCGGTCCAATTCATCTTTTTGTTTCAGGTCATTTTGTGTAGTGGTATTTTCTGGAGTGTTCCAAAAGTCGTTGTTAGATAAACTTGATTTGTCAGGTTCAACCTTGTCTAAACCACCCTCCCGAATTAAATGTGCAGATGTAATTTTAAATCCCCATTTCCATATATCTTTTGCATCTCGTTCAGAAAGCTTTAAGCTATTGCCATTGTAATCACAAAAAAGATCAGTCCAATTTGGTGATCCTGAGACGTTAAAACCATAACCTTCTCCCGATTTTGGCACTAAAGGGGCAAGTTTTATATACAAATATCGTCCACTGAAATGAATCTGTCTTTGAAATTCGATATCCAAATCTAAAACTATAGCATCTCTGTAGTCTAAAAAATCATCCGGAGTATTATTACCAGCGACCCATTTGTATGATCCATTAAGAACGGGCTCTCCAAGTAAAGTTCTAAAATCCCATTTTACGGTTAGTTCCCTAATTTCACCGAATTTGTTTTGACTGTGAGAATATAATTTATTTCCAATATTTTTCTCACCCGCTTTCTGCGAAAACCCACTAACAACCATTAAAGAAAGCATTATAATTAGAATAACTTTTTTCATATTAGTTCTATTTGAAGATTGTAACTGATTTCTAAATGTGAATTTTAAATATCTGTTTTCGTAATTCCGGGTTTGCTCCTTTTTTTATTCAAAAAGAGGCGCACATTCGTGCGCCTCTACACAGAAAATTTTAAATCACCACCAGTAAAATGGGCTGGCTATAGGCGCCAGTGCCATCAATTGTTACGGCTGCCACGCGAAACCAGTACTTGGTCATGGGTGTGAGGCCGGTAAGTTCGGCATTGGCTTTGGTGGTAACTGTTGCTATTATCCACTTACTTTCATCGCCCGGAGTTTCGCCAATGTAATATTGCCAGATGTACGATTTGGCTCCGTCAATGACAATATGATGCAATAATACTGTGCCACTGTGCGAGCCATTCTCAGCTGTAAATTCAGGACGTTGCCCGGGGGTATTCGGTTTAGCCAAATTAAATCCGGCACTCAAAATGATAGCTCCATCACCATCGGCAATGCGATTAACGTAATTAGCTTCTTTGCGCATTGCGTCGTCCCAATCGTCTATAGCTTGATGCAGCAAGGCGGTTGCTTCTTTGCCTCCGCTTAGTGCAGCCACACTTCGGCTTCGTACCAATTCTGTTTTAGCTCTCAGGCTATCCAACGATTCATCCGGGGTTGGAAATCTCATGTTGCCAGTCATTTTCTGAATCACATTCGTTCCAAAATCAGGCTTTTCGGAAGCACTGAGTCTAATAAAATCGTAAACTACTTTGTCTTTCTTCATACATTTGCCTTTTTAAGGGTTAATAATCATAATCTCTTGTATAATTGTATCTGCCTTTAATCTCCTGAAAGTGGGCTAGAGTCAGTCTCGTTTTTTGTTTTTACTACTATTAGTTTATGCTATATAATAATAGCCATTATATAACTTAGAGTCTTTCTTTCAAAAACGGACTTAACGCAAAGTACGCAAAGCTTAAATATACTTATTTTAATATCATCAAATATCCATAAAGTACGCAAAGAGAAAAACTTAAAAGTTTTTCTTCGCGGCTTTACAACTTCGCGTTCTTTGCGTTTAATAAAAATATTATATCAAAATTTCAAACTTATATAATCTCTAATCTGTATCAGCTTATTAATGATTAGTCATAGTTACAGCAAATTCCACTTTTCAAGTCTACCCATTAAGAAAATCGGCGGTCAGTATCAGCCAAACAGAACTTATTTGTTGGATAACTTAAGCTTTTCCTCCGATTACTTAAGTTATCCATCCGATTACTTAAGCTTTAGTTCCGATTACTTAAGTTATACCTCCGATTACTTAAGCTTTAGCTCCGATTACTTAAGTTATACCTCCGATTACTTAAGCTTTAGCTCCGATTACTTAAGTTATCCCTCCGATTACTTAAGCTTTTGCTCCGATTACTTAAGTTATCCATCCGATTACTTAAGCTTTAGCTCCGATTACTTAAGTTATCCGTTGGATAAGTTGGATTTTAAGAATTTCAGACTCATGAATTTTTAATACAAATTTGGACTATGGTATTGATATATGAAAATATTATGATATTTTTGCAAAAATAACTTACTCTAAAGTATTAGGCAATACTACTTTAGTAGTATTTTTACAAAATGGAGTAAAAAACCTATGAAAATATGAAGACAAATCAACCTATCGGCGACACGACAGCTATTCAGCGAGAGTTTACATTTCTTCAGAGTATTTTAGATCAACTTCCGGCTGTTGTTTATATCAATGAATTGCAAAAGCCGGGCGATCCACTCTCGTGCCGGAATGTGTGGACAAATAAAACAGGACTTGATTTGGTGGGATATACTCAGGAGGAAGTTACCCAAATGGGTTACCGGTATTTTCAGCAGGTTCTTCATCCCGACGATTTGGAACTATTGTCAATACCTAATGAAAAACAATATGCATTCTCCTGTTTACCCGTGAGTATTGGGTTGCAACGAATCAAGTATAAAGACCAATCGGAATATCATTGGAGTTATAGTCATGGTGTGGTAATAAGCACTTTCGATGACGGTTCGCCGCGAGAGTTATTGGTAGTGGCTATGGATATTACAGATACAATGCACTCCGAAAACCAGTTGGTGGCTGCATTGAAGGAAATAAAACAGTTGAAAAGCTGCTTAAAGCTTACCACGTTCACCAACAGGGAAAAGGAAATTCTAGCATTAATAGTGAAAGGAAAAACAGATAAATTTATTTCCGAAAAATTGTTTATCAGCATTAAAACAGCCAAAAAGCATCGCACGAATATTATCCATAAAGCCGACGTAAAAAATACGGCTGAGTTGGTAGCTCTGGTAACAGAATGTGGCTTGAATTAATTCGTTGAGAAATTATACCCGAGTATTACGAAAACATTTCTACCTTTGTGTCGATTTTTGGAAAGCGTGTTTTAGTTCGCAACCATTCAAATCCCGAAGGGATTAAATATGAATAACCATAGGTGAAACCTGTGGATAAGAGAATAAAAACAAACACTAACTAATATTCCCTCAGGGAATTAAAAAGCATTATGATAACCGAAGAAACCAACGATGCGGTAGCGCTGCTGCAACAACTGATTGCCACACCTTCATTTAGCACTGAAGAAAAAGCAGTCGCCGATTTTCTTGAACGCTATATCGAAATCAAAGGATATGTGGTTACCCGCAAGGATAATAATCTCTGGATTTTAAGTCCCGACTTTGATACAAACCGCCCAACTATACTCTTAAACTCACATATCGATACAGTTAAACCTGTTTCCGGTTGGGTGAGCGATCCGTTTATTCCCCGCATTGAAGGTGATAAACTTACTGGATTGGGAAGTAACGATGCCGGGGCAAGTGTGGTGAGTTTACTTCATGCATTTTTCCTGCTTACTCAGAAAAAACAAACGTATAATCTGATTTTTGCGGCGAGTGCTGAAGAAGAAATATCGGGGAAAAACGGAATGGAAAGTCTGTTGAAAGAACTACCGAACATTGATTTCGCCTTGGTTGGCGAACCTACCAACATGCAACTTGGCGTTGCCGAAAAAGGCTTGATGGTGCTCGATTGTACAGTAACGGGCATAGCCGGACACGCCGCACGCAACGAAGGTGACAATGCCATTTATAAAGCGTTGCAGGATATTGACTGGTTTAGAAACCATGTTTTTCTGAGACAAACACATTTGCTTGGACCGGTAAAAATGACTGTAACGCAAATCAATGCCGGTACACAACACAATGTAGTGCCTGATAAATGTACGTTCGTGGTGGATGTGCGCAGTAACGAAATGTACACGAATGATGAAATACTGGCTGAAATCTGTCAACAAGTGAATTGCGAAGTGAAAGCCCGCTCCACCCGCCTGAGTTCCACCGCCACACCGCTGGAACATCCTATAGTTAAGCGCGGTGTGGAACTGAACCTGACGACATTTGGTTCACCCACTCTATCCGATCAGGCCTTAATGCCGTTCCCCAGCCTGAAAATTGGTCCGGGGAATTCGGCACGTTCTCACTCAGCGGATGAATATATTTTGATAAGTGAAATTGAGGAAGGAATTAAAACGTATGTCGAATTACTTGATGGATTGAATTTATGATTAAGGGTTTGAGCAATTGGTTATCAGCTAAGCCTGAAAAAACAAGACTTCTCCTATATTCAGGATTGTATTATATCTACTGGTTTCTGATGTGGTTTTTGTGGGATTCAATAATTATGAAGGAAAATCATAGCCTCAGATATTACCTTCTCTATGGATTATGGATGTCTATCGGTTGGTTGGTTTTCAATAAATGGAGTTTGATAAAGTCAGTTTTTAGCAAACAAGGCAAGTCATAATTATTTATTGCAATACGGTAAAATATATTAGATTCTTCGCTTCGCTCAGAATGACAGTGTTTTACATCGTTTTATTGTAGAGTGAGTTGGTTGGCGGCAACCCCCCCAACCCAACTCACTCCCGTAAACACATAATGCGGTTTGTCATTTCGAATGAAGTGAGAAATCTATAACAGTTTTACCGGACAATACTGATTATTTTTACAGAATAAACCCACAGGTAGCACAAATGGGTTCAACAACTTTCCGTTGTTCGAATCCATTTTTTATTTTAATAGCCCGCTCGGTTTGGAGAATATCCGAAAGATTTTCTGTAAAAATATTTCCTAAACTCATATTGGCATCTGCGTCCAAACAACATGGCACTACCCGGCCATCCGAAAGTATAGCAATGTGGTCGCGAAGAGCATAACAATTCTTGCGCGTTTGACTTCCCTCTTTAGCTTCGTCAGGCCATTTAAAGCGGGGAGCCCGTTGTAGGAACACATGTTCCGCAAGTTTCAGACCATTTCCGCTTGTTGCTTCCATTAATTTATCTTCTGGCACACCGAATTTCTCGGAAATATGCTTTAAACAGAAAGCATTAAATTCAGTACTGGAAGCATTGGTAGTATTCCACAATCTGAGGCAAACATACGTGTGATGAGCTGCCTGAGTTGCATAAGTTAGAACTGCATTTAAATAATCCGGCCATTTATCGAGAGCAACATTTTCCTCAGCATCGTGCAACGATATATTGATTTGCCGAATGGAATGCCGGAGAAGAATATCCTTTTTACGTTCGAGCAAACCACCGTTGGTAGTGATATTAATATTTAAACCTGCATTGGAAGCTATGGTCAGAATGGCATCCAATTGCGGATGCAAAAGCGGTTCGCCCAAAACATGCAGGTAAACGTAATTAGTAAAAGGACGGATTTTTTCCACTATTACGGCAAATTCTTCAGGCGAAACAAACCGGGAAGGTCTTTCCGATTGAAAACAAAAGCTGCAATTATAATTACAGCTATTTGTTATTTCAATGTATATTTTTTTGAATTTCAATGGAATATATTATTTACTGAGCTAAAATTGAAAGAGTTCCTTCTTCAGGTAATTCATTCCATTTCCGGCAAATCCTTTGATAAAAATACACAGAGAAACAAGAAATTTCTTGCTTCGGTAAGCATAACGCCCTTTCACAATAGTTTCGCGATTCACAATCTGATAAATAGACAACCGACCGCTTCCATATTTTGAAATCAAATAACGCCTTATCCTAATTATATTTGCCTCGAAATCTAGCTTTTTATTCAAATCAGAACTATTGCTTATGGACGAGCTTACAAAACGATAAACAGCTGTGGGAGTGGGAATATAATGAATATTGGAGTGACGAATGAGCGATAACCAAACCGGGAAATCGAACGTGCGAAAACCATGTTGAATATAATCATCCAAATTACAATATCTTTCAAACATGCTTCGGCGAAAACATACCGTGGGCGATTTGATAATATTTCGGAGTAAGAAACGCTCATACAGGTTATTGGCATGAATCGACAACACCTCTGTATCTTCCTTTCGGGAAGAAAGAACACCATCGCGAAGTCGCTGATATTGCGTGTAAGAAATCCCATACGAAGGATGCTGATCCAGAAAATCCACCTGTTTTTGAAGTTTGAGTGGATCAATCCAGTAATCGTCGCTTTCCAGAATCGCAAAATATTCTCCTTGAGCTATATCAATCAACGATTTGTAATTCCGCAACAATCCGATATTGGTTTTATGATCAATCAGTTTAATGCGTTCGGGATTGGAAGCTGCATACTGCCGGGCAATTTCGAGAGTATTATCAGTCGAAGCGTCATTCCCAATAAGCAATTCCACTGCAAAATCGCATTGCTGAGCCAAAAAACTCTCAATTGCCTGAGCAATATAAGGTTCGTGGTTATAGGTTGGCATTAAAACGCTGACTTTCATTTGCTCTTCAGTTGATTGAATAACTGTTCCCATTGATCCAAAATTTTTTCAGTTTCAAATTTATCCACATTTATCAACGCATTTTGCGAGTAAAGTTGGCGCTTTGAGGCATCATTCATCAATTCATTCAGTTCCCAAGCCAGCTTATCAGTATCGAAAGGAGGTACTAATCGTCCCGTAACATCGTGTGTCACAATATCGCGCGGACCGGTTTCGCAATCAAAACTAACAATAGGCAAACCCATGGACATAGCCTCAATCAGAACAAGTGGCAACCCTTCGTAACGCGACGACATGACGTAGATTGACGATTCCTGATAATGTTTTATCACGTTATCGGTCGAAGGAATTAACTCAATAGAATCCTCCAAATTCAATTGTCGGATGCTTTCCTGCACCTGCGGTAACAATTTTCCTGAGCCGATAATGCGCAATTTCCAACCGGTTTTCCTGTTCTCGACCTTGCTCCACGCCTCAATCAGGTAATCGTACCCTTTTTGATGAGTCAACCTACCAATGGATAAAACCCTTTTTTCAGTCAGAGGAGATTTTACGGAACTATCAATTGTAACCGGATTGGGAATGCAAACCACGTTTTGACCACCGTATTTATTTTTAAAATTGATGGCATCTTGTTTTGTCAGCGTAACCACACAATCGGAGTACATGGCTGCCAGTTTTTTGGACAATGGATGAAGCAAATGCCAGTTGATATTGACATTAAAATGCTCCCAAGTAATATTTTGAATGCCTCTAGCCGCAGGGATGTTCAGCATCGATCGTCCGGAACCGACAATGATAATCAAGTCCGGTTTATATTGTTTATAAAACGCACGGAGCTTCACCCTTCGTGAATAATCACGGATTAACGATGGACGTTTGTCCTTTTTGTTGTATAAATAAAGCAATTGCACCTCAGGAAGCACTTCAAAAAAAGGTGCGCCTTCGTTCACAAACGAAACTATTCCAACTTCGTAATTTCGCTTAGCCAAACCATTGGCAACAGCGATGGTGGCGCGCTCCGTTCCGGCAGCCGCATGCAATGATTTTATGACAAAAAATATCTTCATACGTTTCAATCAGAATTTAATTTCCAGCAGTTTACCAAGCCAGTTAAACAGCTTCTCTCGGTCTGCATTTGTAGCCATATCAATGGATTCGATGCAACAGAACTTCAGCCTTTCATCCTGCCGGTAAGCATTTATTTTTCGGTCAACGTAGGCATCGCCTCTTCCAACCGGTTTCATAAAAAGAGCCACCTTCCTGTCATTCATCACACATTCATTCGTCTTGAATGCCAGTAAATAGAACAGTGCCTGCGGATTAAACTGCCTCTCGTTCCTAAATCTATGCGCAACATTAGGCACCAGCAAATCCGGATTTTCTGCAAAAAAGCGTTCAAATATACTCTTTTTCAGCGGTTGTGGTGCATGATCCATGTAGAAATATTCACCTCTATGCCCGATGCTTCGGGATGCATTGATTAATGAATCTTTGTAGCCAAAAGGCTTGTGCCCATTCTTTCTCGGTTTGATAAAACTCAAAAAAAGGTCCAATCGAAGGCTCCGCCAGTATCCGTAAGCAACCGCTTTATTCTCCGAATACCAATCGGTATCTTTTACCGGTCTGATCAGGAAAAAATCATCATTAAAATAAACGAAATTCTCACTCAAGCCCGGAATTCTATACAAGCAGCTTTCAATGGAAATGCTATTGAACACAGGTAGAAAGGTTTCAATGCCCGAAAATATTTCTGTATGATCGATGATTTGAAGTCTAACGTTGGTTTCAGGGAAATTTTCTTGAATGAAGTCATCCAACTGCGGATTCTGCTGGTCGGTTACCACGAAAATTGTCCTGACAAAAGACGCAAACCGCAGAATGGAGGCTACGCAATAGAATATCTCTCCTTCGGAACGAAAGCGGGTTGGTCCGGCCAAATCATCAGGCACGTGACTGAATTGCGTCAGATAAGGCTGCATTTTCTGCTTGTGAATGGGATCGTTACCATTCACCCACGTAATTACAACGTCAATATCTTTATGAGAATCCATCATCCGGTAGAAAATTAATCAATTAAAATTCGTTCAAAAGGAACATCGTTTACCTTAGCAGCATAAAATGGAAAGGCTGTCGGGTACATTTGTTTGGTACCCATGCTATACACTTTCCGGGCTTTTGACAGCATAAAAAAATCAACAAAAGATTTCAGGTACACTTCGTCTTTTTCATCCGTAACACAGTCCATATGAACTACTTTACCCGGAAGTGTATAGATCGAATCGTATTTAGATACCGCTTGAATAAAGGTTGAACTGTCAGAAGTTACAAGTACTGTACACTGCTCCGCTTGTGCCAGTTTTAATAATTCATCAACATTTTTTTTCAAAAGTTGTTCACGTTCTTTGCTGTTGGACAACGACTTATAATGGTATTCCTGAAAATCGCCGAGCAAGGTTTGAAACCTGAAAACGCAGGCAATATATTCGCCTGATTTTATAACATTCAAATGATAATCCAATAGCTTTTGCAGTCTTTCGTTGGGAATAAAAAGCTCATTGAAAAGCGTGCCCCATGTAAATTGCTGATTAAACGACTGATTTATTTGCTCCAAATAATCGATATTGGCATATACAAGCACCTGTTTCCGCGATGGGAAGATGTTCATCAAACGCTTTACTCTCGGCTCCTTTCGCATAATTCTGAAACGAACATCCATCAACGAGTCACTCAGTTCATCAGCTTCCGGAAGCCAGTTGTATTGATTAGGAACTAAAAACTCTGAGAGCAAAAGCGGATGAGTAAAAATGCATTTATACTCGAGATTCATGGCTTTGGCGAGTGCATAAACCGACACAATACCCTTGAAGCGGTCGGTAAGTCCCTGACAATTGCGCCTATGGTCAATCACCGATACCAACAACGGCTTTTTCGCCGGAGCAAAGGAAAGCTTATAATATTTCCAAAGCAGGATATATTCTTTCAGCCAATAAGCATTAAAAAATTTTATCAGAGATTGTTTCATTCTTGACAGGGTTCAAAGCTTTTACATCTCAGCACAACGACTGACTTCCAAATCGTTCGGGAATTCTAACCACCAATTTCCAGCAAGCCATAGTTGGTTTATTCCATGCAAAGAGCGGACGGAAAATCGTCTGGAAAATTCTGGCTAAAGGAAGATAAATATCGGCATTACGGGCAGTTTTCCGGGTTACCAGCGCGATGGTTTTCGTGCGTTTTTTTAAATGTCTCTCCCAACCATTCATGATTTTATCGTTGTCCTTCAGTTTTTGTTTCAGCATCTCCATATCCACACACCCAAAATGAAAGAGATACAAATTCCGGTCAATGCTGTAATTGTGATTTCGGATTCGGTGAAAACCCGAACCCCATTCCACGGGTGCGGCAATCACGGAAGCTTTGGTGTAACGCGAAGATACCAAGGCATACTGACGCTGAGACAAAAGTGGTAATTCAGAATTTACATCCAGTTCCTCGCCTAATATCTGACCAACATCAATGCCAAGACCTGACACGGAAGTCCGAATTTTCAGTTGGCTTAAATACTCCAAAAGAGTTGTCTGACATCGTGGATCAACCATTAAAAATTCATCCACATCCGTACCAATTACCAGATCATACTTTTTAAGTAATTCAGAAGCCTTGGTAGAAATCAATTGAATACGTCCTTTATCAGCTGAGGCCACTTGCCCATCCACTCTTTCGCAATGACTCACGTTTGCCAATCCTGCGTTTTGAGGAATTTTCTGGTCAGTTCCATCCAAAAGAATATAAAGATTTTCCTTCCCCAGTTGCAAACCGTAATAGTCAATCCAACGCTTCAAAAAGAAGTCATCGTTTCTGGCCATGGTTATAGCACATATCCTTTTCATTTCCAGAACTATTTATATCCTATTTGATAAATCATTTTCTTTCGGAGTATGGATGTAAGGCGAATAAAAATCACATCCAATGGCAAAAAAATCAGCAACAGTTTATCTTTCCACGTGCCGGTTAGTCGCGTGTAGTGCTTAATATGGAAATAAATTTCTTTATCGGGCATCCCCGTGCGAACCATTCTTTTTCTCAATCTTAACAATGCATTCCGTTCTGCATTGTACAGTATCTTAGAAATCAATTCTTTGGAAATAGAACTTTCAAAAATCGGGAGAAGATATTTCCATTTATTCTGAAAGCGCAACAAAGAAATGATATAACTTTCATCAAATTTTCCTTTAGAAAAATGCTTTAAATCAATATCATACACTACATAATTTTTGTACCCCTTTACGGCAGCCTGTGTTGTAATATCCAAATCGTAGCAATGAAAACCATCAAAATTTTCATCAAACTTAATCTCGTTGAACAATTCACGACGGGCGCAGAGAAAAACACCATCAAGTGTTACAACGGATTGCATTGTGGTTGGAGGATCTTTAGGAAGCACTTTATTCTCGTCAATCAAAATATTATCGGCAGAATAATACGAGTGGATTATATTGCAAAACGGATTGTATGACGACCAACCAAAAGGAACTCTCAATACAGCCTGACCACCAGCTACTCCTATAAAACCTGTTTTCGGATTGCTCAAATATTCAATCAATTTAAGACCCCAATTTTTCGTAACACATTCAATATCTTCGTGCATCAAGCACAAATATGGGAACTTGCTTTGGCTTATTCCCCAGTTGTAAGCCGAAAAAATACTGAATTGATTCGTTGAATTATCAGCAACAATCAACTCGTATTCACAACCAATTGTTTGCCTGATATTTTCTATGAGTGAAGAAGAAATTTGACTACTTCTTGAGCATATTATTATAGAAATCATTTTCTTTAAAATT